>ENA-ORNR01001335-ORNR01001335.1-human-gut-metagenome-genome-assembly--contig:-NODE-1335-length-22702-cov-19.587716_pt1 | contig 22702 bp, 8 predicted proteins | sample MGYA00242114_ERZ509020 | MGnify/ENA primary metagenome ERZ509020 (study PRJEB26280, sample SAMEA2338758) | human gut metagenome | biome: human gut; feature: human-associated habitat; material: faeces...
CCCACATTCTGCTGACGGTGCGCCCACTGGACGAACGGGGCAAGTGGCAGTACAAAACCGAGAAGGAATACCTCTGCATGAGAAACGGCGAGGAACGAGGTTTTACCGCCGCCGAATTCAAGTCGGCGCAGAACGATGGCTGGGAGAAGCAATATCCCTACAAGGTCGGCAAAAAGAAGGTGTACATGACACCATCTGCTGCTGAGGCGCAGGAGCTTATCCGTGCAGACAAGCATCCCAAAAGCACCCCCTACGGCAGACAGAATCCCATCTCCGAACGCTGGAACAGCGAGGAACAGCTTGTATCATGGCGGGTGGCATGGGCTGATGTGACCAACCGTTATCTGGAAAGTGCTGGACGGGAAGAACGCATTGACCATCGCAGCAACGCTGCACGGGGGCTGGATGAGATCCCCACCATCCATGAGGGCGTGACAGCGCAGGCATTAGAGCGCAAAGGAATCGTCTCTGACCGCTGCGAGCTGAACCGGCAGATCAGGGCAGACAATGCGCTGCTGCGGGAGCTGAAAGCCGAAATCAAGAAGCTGGCCGCACTGGTCGCTCGTACTGTCCCCGCCATTGCGGAAGGGCTGGAAAAGCTACGCAGCCGTGTGCTGATCTTCTGCTATCAGCTCTCTCATATTCGCAACGGCAAATCGCATATTCAAAAATCCCTTGCCGTATGGAAGCCGGAGCTGGAGCGTTACACCGGTCTGGTGCAGCAAATCAAGGAAAAGAGCAAGGAACGCAAAACATTGGTTGCCGAGAAAAAGGCATTGCCAATATACCATGTGAAACGCCACAAGGCGCTGGCTGTCCGCATTGCAGAGCTGACGGAAGATTTAGAAGAACTGCGTTCCGAAAAGGCGCTCCTTTTGCAAAAATTTGAGTATGCGGAGGATGCAGGCGCAGAGGCGTTCCGCAAGGATATTGCCACCATGGAGGCTGGACTGAAAAAGCTGGAGGCGCAGGAGCAAAGATACTCTGCCGAGTTGGATAAGGCGCTGGCTGAATACGCAGAGCTGAAGGCACAGGCTTCGGATTTTGATTCGGTGGAGCTGTACCAAGCACGGCAGGTCCTCCGTCCTGCGCAGGAAAAGGCAGCGGAAAGGCAGTTGGAGGAAACCTTGCAGAAGAAGCCTTCTCTTATTATGCTGCTCAGCGCCAAGCAGGAAGCGTCTCGTCTGCTTGGAGAGGATGCGGAGAATCGGCAGGCGCGGCAGATGGTTATGCAGCGGCAGAAAGAACAGAGAACAGTTCCGCAGAATCAGTCCAAGAAAAAAGAGCATTGGGAGAGATAACGTCAGGCGGCGGCTGCACCGTAGCAGTCGCCGTCCATGTTATTCGATCTCCTGCTCCAGATCGGCAAAAAGATTTGAAGCAAAGAACTCCTGAATCGTGATACCCAAGCCATCGCATAGCTTTTTGATGGTTGAAATCGTGGCACTGTTGTTGCGTCCGCTGACAATATTATTGACAGTCGATTGCGTGACACCGCTCATGTTGCACAGTTTGTTGATGGAAATATCTCGCTCCCGGCATAACTCTATAATTCTCTCTTTGACAGCCTCTCCGATATTCATAGCACTCTCTCCTCTTACAGAGAAAGCATATCCGAAAGCACTTGAAAAGATTAACCCTTTTGAGTTATAATTATCTCAAAAGGGTTAATTGGAAGTTTTGGCGGCTGGCTTACAATCTATTTATTCAATGGATTGGAGGTCAGATTATGAACTATGGCTATGCAAGGGTCTCGTCAAAGGAGCAAAACGAACAGCGTCAAATGATTGCGCTGACGGAGTTTGGGATTGCCAAAAAGAACATTTATATGGACAAGCAGTCCGGAAAAAACTTTGACCGCCCCCGATACAAGCGTCTCGTAAAAAAGCTGCGCCCCGGCGATCTGCTGGTCACACAGAGTATTGACCGGCTGGGCCGCAACTATGGGGAGATTCTGGAGCAGTGGCGGGTCATCACCAAGGAAAAGCGGGTGGACATCGTTGTCCTGGACATGCCTTTGCTGGACACGCGGGCCCGGGGCCAAGACCTGACAGGCACCTTCATCGCCGACTTGGTGCTGCAAATTTTATCCTATGTAGCGCAGACGGAGCGGGAGATGATCCGCAAGCGGCAGGCAGAGGGAATTGCGGCGGCCAAGGCCCGGGGTGTGAAGTTCGGGCGGAGGCCGAAAGAAAAACCGCCGGAATATCCGGCGGTTTTGAAAGCGTGGCAAAGCGGCGAATTATCCGCAAGAGCAGCGGCAAAATGCCTCGGTATTACCCATCAGACATTTCAGAGCTGGGCGAAATTTAGCGAATGACGGTAAATAAAGTACAGATTTTTACCCGGCCGCTAAGTATAAAGACGTTTGTCGTAAAACCTACTCTAGTTTATATAATTATACCATTGGGAACTGCCAGTTTCAAGCATATACCAAAATTCTTGCTAAAAAAAAGCGGTGGACACTAACCTGTACTTTGTTCCCCACGTTTGCACATTCAGAAAATGATGATTTGTATATGAATAGCAATAATACGTAGCATTTCGAAATACATAGCGCTACACCATGAGAAAAAAGGAGAGATATCACATGAAACAAAAGCTCATCGCACTCATACTGGTACTGTGCAGCGTAGGAGCGCTGTTGGTGCCGCAGGTCATGGCTGAGGAGAAGCCGGTAAGCCGCATCGAATGGGTGCAGCAGCTGGTCAAGGCCTTTGACATGACCGTGGAGGAGAACAACTACCCCGACAACTATTACAGCGACATGGAGGAGACGTCCGCAGGATACCGCGACCTGCTGGTAGCGGTGGAGTTCGGCGTCATTGATCTGGAGGCCGGGTCGGCATTTGAACCCGACCAGCCAGCCACCCGTGAATTTGCAGCCCACACCCTGAATTTCTGCCTGGGCTTCCAGCTGGACCAGGGAACGGCATATACCTACGCCGAGTCCGCCGAGGTCAGCTATCCGGATGACCTGCAGGTGGCCGTGAACCGCGGCTGGTTCGCCCTGCAGGACGGCAAGGTCCTGCCCCAGCAGACCCTGACCTCCACCGAGGCCACCGCCATGCTCAAGGACGCCGCGGCGGTGATGGGCCTATCCGCTGTTTCCGAGGACTATAACAGCGTATACAAATTCCTGGACGGTGTGATCGTTGTTCCGGACGGTACGGACGTCAGCGTACAGGATGATACCGTCACCATTGTAAACTGCCCGGTGACTATTCAGTCCGGCGACCTTTTTGTTATTTATCAGAATACGATCCCTGTGGGCTACCAGGCAACCAGCGTTGCCGTCAGTAGGCAGAACACCGTCATCTCTGCTGTTCGCGCGGAGGACGGCGCTATTTTTGAGGATGTGGATGCGCAGGGTGTAATAGAGGCGGACCTGAGCAGTGTCATCCCGCTGGATGGCTCCGAAGTCAGCTACTATGTGGAGGATTTAGGTGAGGAATTCCCTACCTATGCGCAGGCACAAGCGGCAATTCAGGCATCCGGAACCATCAAGTCTAAGGCGGAGCTGAACGTTAAAAGGAAAGTTGACCTTGGCAACGGAGGCAGTATTGAGCTGAATTTTAAGGCAAAAAATGCAGTAGTTTCCTATAATGTCAGTGTTTTTGACGGCATTGCGTCCGTAAAACTGGACTTCGACTATGAACTGCATCACGTTGTCAAACTCGACTATCCGAGCGCCTTTGAACTTGACGATATCAGACTGGCCATATTGGGTGTCCCCGGCGTGGGCGGCGTAACATTTTCTGTGGAAACAGAAGCATCTATTGCGTCTGATAGTATTGAGAAGGGGCACGCTTCACAAGAGTTGTCCTTCAGCAAAGCAAACGGTGTGCGGTTTGTGCCTAAAATTGGTGCGAAGAGCTTTACTGTTTCTACGGAAGGAACGGCAAAAGTTGGCTTGGTTGCCAAACTGGGCATCACGGAAATGCCAGTACTTAATGCGTACGGATATCTTAAGGCCGGTGTTACCTGCGAATTGAAACAGATGACATATAATGACGCCCCTCTTAAATGTGTGCACTTTGCGGCGTATCTGTATGCTAACGGCGGTTTTGAGGCTAGCGTCAAACTGTTTAATTATTCACGCGAAACAAGCCTTGATTACCCGATTTACACAGACGAAAATAGTCCTATTCGAATCGTGCATCACTACGAAGATGGAAAAAATGTTCCGAAGTGTACACGGGACAATGTAGCGAGTTGGTTTGGAGTCTTGGGTGGGTTTGATGACTGGTATACTTCCGGTGACTCACCCTATATGTCCAGCGGCTGGTCCTCCGGCTTCGGCGGCACCGGCTATGGCCGGGACGGGCAGCCCATTGTGATCTATACGTATTCGCTGGATGACGACGAAAATGCTACCATCACTAGCTATAAAGGCAATGCCACCAGCCTCATTATCCCGTCTAAGCTGGATAGGTATACTGTGGTAGCGATTGGGAATGAGGCGTTTAAAGGGAATTCACTGCTGCGGGCAGTATCTTTCCCAGATACTGTTACGGCTATCGGCGATTTGGCATTTTTCGGATGCAACAGCCTTTCGAGTATTACATTGAATGATGGGCTAACGACCATAGGCACTAGAGCATTTGCCAGCTGCACCTCCCTATGGGCAATAGATATACCGGATACTGTAACAAAAATCAGCGCCGGAGCATTTGCCCAATGCAGTGCGCTCCATTACGTAAAGTTGTCCAGTACTCTTGAACAGATGGACGCCCACGCATTCTTTGATTGCGACAGCTTGACGTCTATTACAATTCCTAAGACCCTCACGAAATCATCGGATGCATATATCAATGAATACGCCTACGGCTATCAAAACGGTGCCTTTTATAACTGCGATGGTTTGAAGAACGTTACCATTGAGGATGGTGCAACTATTGTGGCCGGTGGATTGTTTGCAAATTGTCCGGGTATCGAATCCATCACTATTCCCAATTCTGTAACAGAGATTGGCGACTATGCATTCGGCAACTGTATCCATTTAACGGACGTTAAACTCTCTGAATCCCTGACAAAATTAGGCGGGCAGTCCTTCGCCAAATGCACGGCTCTTGAAAAAATTACAATCCCCAACTCGGTGGAAATAATTTGCGCCGGAGCATTTGCCAAGTGCAGCGCGCTTTCTGATGTGAAATTGTCCAGCAGGCTGGTCCAGATGGACGCCCATGCGTTTTTCGACTGCGACAAGCTAACTTTTATTACAATTCCTAAGACCCTCGCGAAATCAGGCACGGCATATATACCTGAATATGCCTATGACTATCAGTTCGGCGCCTTTTATAACTGCGACGGGTTGAAGGACGTTACCATTGAGAACGGGACAACTGTTGTGGCCAGTGGCCTGTTTGCAAACTGCCCGGGTATCGAGGCCATTACTATTCCCGATTCCGTGACTTCTATAGGAGAGTATGCATTCGGCAACTGTGCGCACCTAACGGATGTTAAGCTGTCTGATTCCCTGACGAAGCTGGGAAAGCAATCTTTTGCAAAATGCAGTGCTCTTGAAAAAATCGCAATTCCTGACTCTGTGGAAATAATCAGCGCCGGAGCATTTGCCAAGTGCAGCGCACTTTCTGATGTGAAATTGTCCCGCAGGCTGGTCCAGATGGACGCCCATGCGTTCTTCGATTGCGACAGCCTGACGTCTATTACGATTCCCAAAACCCTCACGAAATCAGGCACGGCATATATACCTGAATATGTCTATGATTATCAGTCCGGCGCTTTTTATAACTGTGATGGGTTGAAAGACGTTACTATTGAGGACAGCGCAACCGTCGTGGCCGGTGGCCTGTTTGCGAACTGCCCGGGTATTGAAACCATCACCATTCCCGATTCCGTAACAGAGATTGGCGATTCCGCTTTCTTCAAAGCCACGGGACTGAAGCATGTCGACTTTGGCAAGGGTGTGAAAACGATAAACGCCAATGCTTTCAACACTTGCACCAGTCTGCTTGAGGTGAAGATTCCTGATTCCATGACCAGTATGGGCAAATCAGTCTTTGCCAACTGCACCAGCCTTACAGATGTGACCCTGCCCAGCAGCCGCGAAAATATCATGGCCTCCACCTTTGCGGGCTGCACGGCACTGGAGAAACTGGTGCTGCCGGAGTCTGTGAAGAATATCCGGGACAGTGCTTTCAAAAACTGCACCGCGCTGAAGGAACTCGTGTGGAGCAAGGCGCCGGAGCTCATCGAGTCTAATGCGTTCTACAATTGCGACGCCATCACGGAAATGGACATCCCGGCCACGGTTACCTCTGTGGGTTATCAGGCGTTTTACGACTGCGATGGGCTGACAAAAATCACCATCCCCGACAGCGTGACGTCGCTGGGCGATTCCGTGTTCTATGACTGCGATGCTCTGACGGATGTGAAGCTGGGCGCCGGCATCACGACCATCCCCGCCTCCGCTTTCCGGCACTGCGACGCACTGGAGCAGCTGACGGTGCCCCGGCGCGTGACAGCCATCAAGGACAACGCCTTCAAGGATTCTGTCAAGTTCAGCTCCATTACCATCCCCCGCAGCGTCACCAGCATTTCCGCCAACGCTTTCAGCTACCTGGACAAGCTGACGATTTACGGCGTGGCCGGAACATATGCCGAGACCTTCGCCAAAACCAACAGCATCAAATTCGTGGACCGGCAGGTCTCTGCCACCTCTGCCAGCCTGGATCAGACGGCCCTGACCCTGAACAAGGGTGCCTCCGGCCAACTGATGCTGACGGTAACGCCGGAGGACTTCACCGACGAGGTGGTTTGGAAAAGCAGCGACACCGCTGTGGTGACGGTCAGCGATACCGGCCTGGTGAAAGCCGTGGGCGTGGGCACCGCCACCATCAAGGTCAGCGTGGGCAAGGCCAGCGCCAGCTGCAAGGTAACGGTGCTGCAGCCTGTGACCAGCATTTCCCTGAACCGGTCCTCGCTGACGATGGAGGCAACGGATACATTCCAGCTTCAGGCCAGCGTGTATCCCTCCAATGCCGCCGATCAACGGGTCCAGTGGACCAGCTCCGATCCCGCCGTGGCGTCCGTGGATGAAAACGGTCTGGTGACGGCGCTGAAAAAAGGTACGTCTACCGTTACGGCCGCCGCACTGGACGGCAGCGGCGTGACGAGGACCTGCCAGGTTACCGTCAGCAACACCGCTTATATCTGCACCCAGCCGGAGCAGATGGAGAGTCCCCACGATTATCCGGACAGCTGCACGGATGTCTGGCTGTACACCAGCCCCGGGGCACAGAAGCTGTATGTGACCTTCGATGAGCGGACCCGCATGGAGGACGGCTTCGACTATTTGTACATTTATGATGGAAACGGGCAGCAGATCGGCAAATACACCGGCACAGAGCTGGCCGGAACCACCGTCACGGTCCCCGGTGATATGGTGAAGATTCAGATAAACAGCGACGGTTCCGGCAGCGAGTGGGGCTTCAAGGTTACGGGCATCCGGGCAGAGGCCTCCGCGGTAGTTGTGAACCCCATCGGTGGGGACAATGCGCCGGCGTGCCAGGTAGACGGGCAGACGCTGACGGTGACCTGCGACCGAGCCTGCGTGGCGGCGTATAAGGATGCGGATGGGAACTACGTCCGCCTGATCCCCACCGCCAACGCCAACGGCAGCTACAGCTATACCCTACCTGAGGGTGTGGCGGAGGTCACTGTGGCGGTGCGGGGCGACCTGGATGGGGACGGCAAGCTTACGGCCAAGGAGGCACGGCGGGTCATGACAGCCGTTACCCGCGCCGACAGTCTGGACGCTCTGCAAATGCTCTGCGCCGACCTCAACGGCGACGGGAAGATCAGTGCCATGGAAGCCCGGCAGGTCCTCTCTGCCGTCACCAATAGCGCCTCCGTGAAGTGGTGAGCATCTCCGCCGCACCGGTGAGAACCGGCTTGCCGGTGCGGTGGGAAAAAATATAAGGAGGAAAGAAAATGAAACGATTGTTATCCTGTCTGCTGGCGGCACTGATGCTGCTGACCATGCTGCCCACCGCTGGCTGGGCGGACGACACTGCGTCCGGCACCTGCGGCGAAAATCTGACATGGACGCTGTCCAGCGACGGGGTCCTGACCATCTCCGGCACGGGGGATATGACGGACTACTATAGCTACTCGGAATTCGCACCCTGGCATGAATATGCCGATCGTATCCAGACGGTCATAATAGGCAATGGCGTGATTGGCATTGGGAGCTATGCTTTTTCCGATTGCAGTTCCCTGACCAGTGTGAGTATTCCGGACAGCGTGACCAGCATTGGGTACTATGCCTTTTACGGCTGCAGTTCCCTGACCAGTGTGACAATTCCGGACAGTGTGACCAGCATTGGGAGCGGTGCCTTCGAGAACTGCGGCTCTCTGACCAACGTAAATATTCCAAATGGCGTGACTTACATTGGGTACGGTACCTTTAGCGGCTGCAGTTCCTTGACCGGTGTGACAATCCCTAACAGCGTAACCGACATTGGGCAGCGGGTCTTTTACGGCTGTAGTTCCCTGACCAGTGTGACAATCCCGAGCGGTGTGACCAGCATTGAAAACTATACCTTTTGCGACTGCAGCGCCCTGACCAGTGTGAGCATTCCAGACAGTGTGACCAGCATTGGGTGGGGAGCCTTTTACGGTTGTAGTTCTTTGACCAGCGTGAGCATCCCAAATGGTGTGACCAGCATTGGTGGCGATGCCTTTAGCGGCTGCAGTTCCCTGACCAGTGTGAATATTCCGGACGGTGTGACCAGCATTGAGAGGGATACCTTTAGAGACTGCAGCTCTCTGACCAGTGTGAACATTCCAAACGGTGTGACTAGTATTGGGAACTGTGCCTTTGAGGGCTGCAGTTCTCTGGCCAGTGTGACAATCCCAAACAGTGTGACCAGTATCGGAGACTATGCCTTTAGAGGCTGCAGTTTTCTGACCAGTGTGAACATTCCAGAGGATGTGACTATAATCGGAGACTGTGCTTTTGCGAATTGCAAAGCTCTGACGAATATTGCTTGGCCGGGACAACTCACAGCAATTGGAGCAGGGGTCGTTGATGGATCGGCCTACTACAATAACGCTGATAACTGGGTGGAAAACATCCTGTATGCAGGGCCGTATCTAATCTCAGTGGCAGGCGAAGATTCTGCCGCAAGCTATACGGTCCGAGCTGGAACTCGCATAATGGCAAACGAAGCATTTTCTGGCTTAAAAACCATGACAGACATAACTCTGCCCCAGGGACTGGCTGCTATTCCAGCCGGAACATTTCAAGGCTGTACATCACTGGGAAAAATCAATATTCCGGACAGTGTAACGGATATAACATACCTATCCTTTGCTAATTGTACATCGCTGAAGGAAATCGAGTTGCCGGAAAGTATTACAGGAATCGGAGTCTGGGCTTTTTACAGCTGCGAATCCCTGGTTAATATAAGGATTCCGGACAGTGTGACTAGTATTGGGAGCGGTGCTTTTAGCGGCTGCAGCTCCCTGACCAGTGTGAACATTCCAGATGGTGTGGCCAGCATTGAGAGAGCCACCTTTAGAGGCTGCCACTCTCTGACCAGTGTGAACATTCCGGACGGTGTGACTAGTATTGGGGAGGACGCCTTTTATAATTGTACTGCCCTTGCAGATGTTGTATGGCCCGGGCAGATCACGAAGCTTGGAGCCGGAATCCTCGACGGAACCGTCTACTACAATAACGCCGATAACTGGGAGGGCAATATCCTGTACGTAGGGCCGTATCTAGTGGCGGTGGCAAACAAGGATTCTGCTACGAGCTATACCGTCCGGGACGAAACGCGTGTGATGATGGATAGTGCATTTGCGTCTTCGGGGGCTGTGACAAGTATATCCCTGCCGCAGAGTCTGATTGCCATTTCCAACGCTGCATTCAGCGGCTGCAAGTCGCTGAATGCAATCACAATTCCCGACAGTGTGACTAGTATTGGAGACCGTGCCTTTGGCTGGTGCAGCGCCCTGACCAGTGTGAACATTCCAAATGGTGTGACCAGCATTGAGTGGGGCACCTTTTATGGCTGCAGTTCGCTAAAAAGCGCGGACATCCCGGAAGGTGTAACCAGCATCTTAAACTACGCTTTTTACGATTGCAGTTCCCTGACCAGCGTGAATATTCCAGGCAGTGTGACTAGTATTGGAGACGGTGCCTTTTTCGGCTGCACCGGTCTCCAAGATGTCTATTACCCCGGAACGGAGAGACGGTGGCAGAAAATGGAAATCGATGATAACAACGATCCTCTGCTGAATGCTACCATCCACTTCGGTGGGATAGACCCTGTAGTCGTGAATCCCATCGGCGGGGATAACGCGCCGGTGTGCCGGGTGGACGGGCAGACGCTGACGGTGACCTGTGACCGGGCCTGTGTGGCGGCGTATAAGGACGCAGATGGAAGCTATGTCCGTCTGACGCCTACCGCCAACGCCAACGGCAGCTACAGCTATACCCTGCCTGAGGGCGTGTCGGAGGTCACTGTGGCAGTGCGCGGCGACTTGGACGGGGACGGCAAGCTTACGGCCAAGGAGGCCCGGCGGGTCATGACAGCCGTTACCCGCGCCGGCAGCCTGGACGCTCTGCAAATGCTCTGCGCCGACCTCAACGGCGACGGAAAGATCAGCGCCATGGAAGCCCGACAGATCCTCTCTGCCGTCACCAACAGCGCCTCCGTGAAGTGGTGAGCGGCAGCTTCCACCCATGTAAAACTGTCCAATACACGCGGAAAGCGTGTTGGAAAATAACAGAAAGGAAGATCACAGCATGAAACACCTGAGCAAGCGATTGTTGGCATTGCTGCTGGTGGCACTGCTGAGCGTTTCGCTCTGCGTGCCGGCACTGGCCGCCAACGAAAGCAACAACCGAGGGGCCGTCTTCTCGGCTGAGTTGGACAAGCCGACTGTCTATGTGTCCGATCAGGAACAGACCGTCGTCGTCTCCATCAAGGTCAATCAGAAGATTACCCTGGACTCCTTTGAGGCCGACGTCGTCGAGGAAGGCGGCATCAAAGGAACCGCTGTCTCGTCGCAGGACCTGCCCGGTTTCCAGATCGGCAGCGGCAAGGTCGCGTGGATGTCCTTCACCCCGGACAACTACGAGACGGACCACATCTGCGACATCACCTTCACCATCCCGGCAAACACGCCTGCAGGAACGTATACGCTTGGCCTGAAGACCCTTCTGATCACAGCGGATATTTTCCAGGGCAGCGACGAGTACTGGGAGGATACGGCGGTAGCCACTGCCACGCTGACCATTACATGCCCCCACACCGCGAAAACGGAGCATCCGGCAGTTGCCGCTACCTGCACTGAGCCGGGCAGCGAGGTGTACTACACCTGCGATGCCTGCGGCCAGATGCTGGATAAGGATGGCAACGCCATTGATGCGATCCCCGTTGTCGATGCCCTGGGCCACGACAGCCGGCACCATGATCGCGTGGAGCCTACCCACGAGGAAAACGGCAACATCGAGTATTGGACCTGCGCCCGCTGCGGCAAGTTCTTCAGCGATCAGGCCTGCACCAAGGAGATCACAGAGGCGGACACCATTCTGCCCGCCCAGGGCCACAACTACAGCAAGAATTGGTCCAGTGACGCGGAAAATCATTGGCACGCCTGCGACTGCGGCAGCAAGACGGATGTGGCCGCTCATGACTTCCAGTGGGTAATCGACAGAGAGCCCACCGAGGAAAGCACCGGCATGAAGCATGAGGAGTGCACCGTCTGCCAGTATGCCAAGGAGGGCGTGGAGATTCCCAAGCTGGATCACACCCACAACATGATCCATCATGACGCTGTGCCCGCCACCTGCACGAACGATGGTACCGTAGAGTATTGGCACTGCACCAAGTGCGGCAAGGATTACAGCGATGCTGCCGGTGCACTGGAGCTGACGTCTCTGGTGGCTCCTGCTCTGGGCCACGATTGGGATCAGTGGATCGAGGACACGGCTGCCACCTGCACGGAAAAGGGCCTGAGACATCATACCTGCCTGCGCTGCCAGGCCACGGAGGAGGAAGTCCTTGAGGCTCTGGGTCATGACATGACCCACCATGCCGCCAAGGCTGCCACCTGCGTTGCAGAGGGCAACATCGAATACTGGACCTGTGCTCGCTGCCAGAAGAGCTTCGTTGACGAGGCCGGTACCCGTGAGGTGCAGAATGTGACGCTGCCGGTGGACCCCGACAACCATGCTGGAAACACCGAAGTGCGGGGTCAGAAGGATGCCACCTGCACCGAGGACGGCTACAGCGGCGATACTTGGTGCCTGGACTGCGGTAAAAAGATCGCTGACGGTCAGGTTATCGAGGCCCTGGGCCACGACATGACCCACCATGCTGCCAAGGCTGCCACCTGCGTTGCAGAGGGCAACATCGAATACTGGACCTGTGCTCGCTGCCAGAAGAGCTTCGTTGACGAGGCCGGTACCCGTGAGGTGCAGAATGTGACGCTGCCGGTGGACCCCGACAACCATGCTGGAAACACCGAAGTGCGGGGTCAGAAGGATGCCACCTGCACCGAGGACGGCTACAGCGGCGATACTTGGTGCCTGGACTGCGGTAAAAAGATCGCTGACGGTCAGGTTATCAAGGCTCTGGGCCACGACATGACCCACCATGCCGCCAAGGCTGCCACCTGCACCGAAGATGGCAACACGGAATACTGGAGCTGTGCTCGCTGCCAGAAGAACTTCACTGATGAGGTCGGTGAAAAAGAGACTGCTGATGTGACGATCCCCGCCACCGGTCACCATTGGGATGAGGGGAAGATCACCAAGGAGGCCACTGCAGCAGAGACGGGCGAAAAAACCTTCACTTGCACCATCTGCGGTGTGACCCGCACAGAGACCATTCCCGCGACCGGCGAGCCCGATCAGCCCGCCAAGCCCGATCAACCCACGACTCCGAAAACCGGAGATGCCGGCGTAGTCCTCTATGCCGCCATGGCCGTCCTGGCAACGATGGGCGGGGCAGTGGTGCTGAACAAGAAAAAGCACACCGTATAACATAACGCAGTAAGGAAATCGTTGGGTTTCCAAGATAGCGGAAAAGGGAACACCCAGTGCAAAAGCCCTGATCTGGGTGTTCCCTTTCTGTATTTTCAGATTTCGGAGGAAATTATGCTGTTTCAGACATTGCTCGGCCCCCTTGCCCGCAAGCTCCTGCTGTATGGGGCGATCTGCCTGGTAAACGGTGTTCTGGGGTGGCTTATTCTGCATAGGCGGAAGGCCGCCGTGCCGGGCGATGCAAAATCGCTGGCATGGCTGGGATTCGTACTTCCCTTTGCCTCCGGCGGTTTTTATTCATTTGCCGCTGTTCCGGTAGGTATTTACCTGGTTTGGTACATCGCGTCTGCATTCAAAAGAAACGGTCAGCTCACGTTCCGCTGGAATTTATCAACTGTGGCGATTTTGCTGCTGCCGCTGGCCTATGCGTGTAGCGTGGCCTGGGCCGCAGACAAGGGAATGGCTCCGTTTGGCTTTGTACACACATTTCCGTTGCTTCTATATGTATTGGCCCTGTCACAAGTTGCTCCGGGAGAACGCGATTCCGTTTACGCACTGCTTCCCTGGGGAGCGGGGGAAATGGTATTGCTGAGTTTTCTGGTGGGAAAGATCCCCGGCCTGCAGGATATGGTTCTGGTGAATCAGCGTCTGGCCGGTTTTTTTGAATATCCGAATACCTTCGCGGTGTTTCTGATTGCCGCACTGGTGCTGGTCTGCACACAGCAGAATCGCTCCTGGTGCGAATATACCCTCTGCGCGTTACTGATTTTCGGTGTATTGGAAAGCGGCAGCCGCGGGGCTATGTTGCTCCTGGTGGCAGTACTGGCGGCAATTGGCATAGTGAGTCGCAGCGGGAAGCGTGCTCTTCTCTTATTCTGCTGCCTGACAGCAGCCGCAGGGCTGTATGCCGTGCTGACATATTTCCTCAGTGGGGGTGAGCATTACGACCCGGCTGCGGCTGGTTCCAGTACCTTGCTGGGACGCATACTGTATGCAAAGGACCTGCTTCCTGTTATTTTGAAGCATCCCTTTGGCGTAGGCTATATGGGCTATTATGCCTTGCAGGGAAGCTTCCAGCACGGTGTTTACAGCGTGGCCTATGTGCACAATGAATTGTTGCAGCTGCTGATCGACGTGGGATGGCTCCCAGCTGGCCTTTGCGCTGCCGCGGGTATACACGGGATTTTCAGCCGATCGGCATCCATGCGCCAGCGTATGCTGTTGGTCGTGTTGCTGGGACATGCGCTGGTTGACTTTGACCTGCAATTTCTGGCGATTTGGCTTCTTCTGCTGCCTGCGCTGCAAATAGACGGTGGGAAGTGCTGCCGGCTTCGAAGAACGGGAGCCATGTCTGTCACACTTCTGGCCTACTGCTTTCTTGCTGTGAGCTTCTGGCTCAGCATAGGGGACCTCCTGTTTTTGACGGGCAACGCACAGGCCGCTTTACGGGTTACGCCGTTTTACACGCGGGCGCTGGAAAAACAGCTTACCACCCTGGATGACGCGGAGCAGCTGAACGCGGTGGCGGACCAGCTGCTGGCGTGCAGCCCATACTCAGCGCTGGGCCATGACGCCAAGGCCAACGCAGCGTATGCGTCGGGGAATATACGAGCCATGATGCAGGAGAAGGAGTCGGCCATTGCCTGCAGCCGTTATACGCTTGCCGAATACGGCGACTATTTTCAAAAGCTGTATACGGCCATGCTGTTTTATTGGCAGTCGGGAGATGACGCCAGCGCGCAGGTTTGCCGGGAAAAGCTGCTGGCTATACCGGATATGCTGGAGGAGGTGCGCCGCAGCACGGATCCGCTGGGCTGGAAAATCGCCGATCAACCGCAGCTGACCTTACCGGAGGAATACCTGGATATTCTGGAAAAGCTGAGGAGGGGTTAGAAATATAGAAACCTTGACGCGCGCATGCTGCTGTCCGGCGGCGTGTGCGGCAAGGTCTGAAAAAGTGGAATAGCCTTCTTTGGCTCCACTCAGACGCTGATCACTTGAGAAACATATATAATCTTGGAGGAACGCAAATGAAAAGACTTGTTAGTGCACTGCTGTGCCTATGCATACTGCTGACACTGCTGCCCGTGAGCGCAATGGCGGCGGAAACCGTTTCCAACGGCAGCTGCGGCGACAATCTGACTTGGGAATTGGATGCGGAGGGTACACTGACGATTTCTGGGACGGGGGATATGTGGGATTACACCCGGCAAGAAAAAACACCATGGGCGTCAAGTCACTCGAGTATAAAAGAAGTAATTCTAAAAAATGGCGTGGCGAGCATTGGGAGTGAGGCGTTTTCTTACTGCAGCAGCTTGACGAGTGTGACCATTCCGAATAGTGTGACGAGCATTGGAGACTATGCATTTTATTACTGCAGTAGCTTGACGAGTGTGACCATTCCGAATGGCGTGACGAGCATTGGGAGTGATGCGTTTTCTTACTGCAGCAGTTTGACGAGCGTAACGATACCGAATAGCGTGACGAGCATTGGGAGTGATGCGTTTTCTTACTGCAGCAGTTTGACGAGCGTAACGATTCCAAATAGCGTGACGAGCATTGGAAACGGGGCATTCTATGGCTGCAGCAGCTTGACGAGTGTGACCATTCCGAATAGTGTAACGAGCATTGGGGACGCTGTATTCAATGGTTGCAAGGGCTTGATGAGCATAACGATTCCCAATGGCGTGACGAGCATTGGGGACGGTGCATTCTGTGGCTGCAGTAGTTTGACGAGTGTAATCATTCCGAATAGTGTGACGAGCATCGGGAGAGATGCATTCTGTGACTGTAGCAGTTTAACGAGTGTGAAAATTCCGAATAGTGTGACCTATATCGGGATGTATGCATTCTGTGGCTGCAGCAGCTTAACGAGCGTGACGATTCCAAATAGTGTGACCTACATTAGGACCTACGCTTTCGCTGGCTGCAGTAGCTTAACGAGCGTGACGATTCCCAATAGTGTAAACATCATCGGGAATAGCGCATTTTCTGGCTGCAGTAGCTTAACGAGCGTGGCGATTCCGAATAGTGTGACCCACATCGAGAATTATGCATTCCGTGGCTGCAGTAGCTTGACGAGCGTGACGATTCCCAATAGTGTGACCCATATCGGGAGTAAGGCATTCTGTGACTGCAGCAGTTTAACGAGTGTGGCGATTCCAAATAGTGTGACAAGCATTGGGAACAGTGCTTTTGACTACTGCAACAATCTAAAGGAGGTATATATAACAGATATTGCGGCATGGTGTAAAATCACTTTCGGGGATGTGCATGCTAATCCCATTTCTTATGCGCATGATCTGTATGTGAACGGAACACACATAACGGATTTGGCGATTCCAAATGATGTGACGAGTATAGGGGACTATGCATTCTGTGGCTGTAGCAGCTTGACGAGCGTGACAGTTCCGAATAGCGTGACGAGCATTGGGAACAGTGCTTTTGACTACTGCAACAATCTAAAGGAGGTATATATAACAGATATTGCGGCATGGTGTAAAATCGTTTTTGAGGTGTATCCATCAAATCCATTGTATTATGCTCATAATCTGTATGTGAACGGCACACTTGTAACGGATTTGGTGATCCCGGATGGCGTGGCGAGCATTGGAAACGGTGCATTCATTCACTGTAGCAACTTGACGAGTGTGACAATTCCGAATAGCGTGACGAGCATTGGGCACAATGCATTCAGTAGTTGCAGTAGCTTGACGAGCGTAATTATTCCGAATAGTGTAACGAGCATTGGGAACAATGCTTTCGGCTACTGCAACAATCTAAAGGAGGTGCACATCACAGATATTGCGACATGGTGTAAAATTAATTTTGGATTGTGTTGTTCAGCAAATCCATTGTATTATGCTCATAATCTGTATGTGAATGGCATACTTGTAACAGATTTGGTGATTCCAGATGATGTGACGAGCATTAAGCCCAATGCATTCTGTGGCTACACAGGTTCGAGTGTGATGATACCGAATAGTGTGACGAGCATTGGAGAATATGCATTCTCTGGCTGCAGCGGCTTGACAAGCGTGACGATTCCAAATAGCGTGACTAGTATGGGGTCCAAAGTATTCTATGGTTGTGATAATCTAACAGCTCTTGCGATGCTGAATCCAGAGTGCGAAATATATGAAGATAAAGACACTCTTGGTTCTCCCACACAGACCACGATTTATGGCTACATCGACTCCACGGCGCAGGATTATGCGGAAAAGTATGGCTACACCTTCAAGACCCTTGACCAGTGTCCGTGGGATCCGGGAATGGAGGCTCGGGATAATCTTCTCCGGATCGTCAAGATCACACCCAACCACGCCACGATCCGCCCCAATACTAAGATTGAAATACTGTTCAATAAGGAAGTCGAATTCGGCCTGGGAACTATCAACCTGCGGGATGGGGATGACAACATTGTTGCGCAATACCTAACGACTGCCAGTGCGAGCAATATTTCTATTGATGGGAAAAAGGTTACCATTGACATTTCTGAGTGGAACCTGAAGGACGGTGCCTATACGGCGACCATCACTCCACGGGCCTTTAAGACAAAGGATGGAATTTACTTTTTCGGCCTGAACGATAAGACGGAATGGGAGTTTGATGTTTGCAGCTACGCAGATGAAGATGATGTTTTGGATTATTCCAAAAAGGGGGTCCTGTTTTGGAGACGAGATGACCCCACTAAGCCCGGCATCCCCGACGGCACCGACGATCAGTATGCCGAAATCTTGCTCCGTTGGGCAAAAGAAAATGGAATCAGTAATCTGACCAAGGAGAAGGCGCTTGCCATTCTGGATCAGCCGATGTACCTGCCGGTGACAGATATGAACGGGGCAACAGTGCTGCTGAACGATAAGCAGACAACGGTGCGGCAGGCTCTGGAGGATATTCTGTTTTTTGACAGTCTGAAGCCGTTTGCCACAGGGATCGACGATGCACTGGGCGAGGTTACAGAGTACAAGGGTGGTATCAATAAAAATATAATTCGTCAGGAGACAGATCTGTATGAGAAGATCATCAGTTGGTATCCGCAAATCAACAAATATCTGAAGAAGAGAAGCGAATGCAGCCCGTTTTACTCCAGCGCGGCGGCCTTGGCCTATCAAACACTGCTGACCGCAGCCGATGCAGCCGGAGGAACGGTGTATTCCTATGCAAAGCCTTTGCTGAAGGCAACACTTGATACAAGCATAGCGCAAGAGTCCTATGCGGGCCTGACCCAATATGCAGATTATATTGATTTTAAGAACGCTACAAAAAATCTTAGCACACTGGTAAAGACCTTGAAGGCCGAAGGCAAAGCGGTGTATCTCGCAAAAACAGACACCGGTCTGTCAAGTGCCAAGGTCATCGTTCGCTTAGGTGTGGACCTGCTGCGGGATACCTTCAAGGATAGTGACAACAAAATTTTGAAGGAGGTAAGCACCGCATGGGACAACATCGACACATCTATGACGGCAGGGAAGCTTTGTGCATTTCTTGGAAACAGCATTGGCGCATTCCCGATGGTTATTGAGCTGTATAACAAGCTGGAGACGCGTGCGAAACACATGAATGCTGCGTTCTATTTTATCTCTGATTATTATATTCAAGATAAATACCCGGACTTTTATAACCAAATGTTTGATGACACGGGATTTCCTGACCAAACGAAGAAAAGCATGTTTTCTTTGCTGTATAGTGGAATTTCGAAGGATGACCCCGTCCTCAGCAACTGGTTTAAATATTTTCTGACATCGGGAGAGGACACGTATCGAGACAAATGCAGGCAACTGCGGTTCGACCTTGTAAACTACATCATGCTTTTGCAATATGCGCAGGAGTTTGATGCAGATACCGCGAAGAACGCTCTGGTCCGATATGTCAGTGCGGAGTGCAGCAGCAAAAAAACGACCCAGTTCAATACATCATGCCCTGTGATGGTAGAGGTTTATAATGCAGCCACCAACTCTCTGGTAGCATCTTTGTCCAGTGAGGACACTGCGCTGCCCTCCAGCGAGTACGGGACGATGTACTTACTGGGCGAAAACAACGAAACCAAGTGCTTTGTTCTCAACTCAGATGCATATTATGCCAAGATTATTCCATATGGCGATGGCACGATGAGCATTTCTGTGGTCACAACAGATGAAAATGGCACAGTTAGCGGTAAGGCATTCCGGGATGTTCAGTTGACCAGCGGCGTAGGGTTTGAACTGAATCTTGATGACATGGAGGAGGGCCTAAAAACAGACACAGGTGCTACCATTGAAAAGGATGGGTACATACCGGTGACAGGTATTGACGTTTGGGGAGCAGGCGAACTTGCAATTGGGGCCGCAGAAAAACTATCTGCGAAAGTTTATCCTATCATTGCAACTAATCAGCGCCTCACATGGAAGTCCTCCAATGAAGCAGTGGCAACCGTGGATGAAAATGGCGTTGTGACTGGTGTGGCAGAGGGAACGGTGATTCTTTCCGCAAGTTCAGAAGACGGCATTACAGAAAATCATACTATAACGATTTATACGCCGGCTACTGGCTTGGAGTTGAATACGGAATCGCTGTCGATGGTTGTGGAAGAAACCTATGCAGTATCGGCTTCGGTATCTGGTAATGCTACGCATAAGGTCCAATGGAGCACCAGCGATATGAACATTGTAACAGTAACGGAAGACGGAGGACTGACTGCCAGGGCACCGGGACAGGCAACTGTTACTGCACAGATCGACGGACTGCAGGTGGAAGTGCTTGTAACGGTTTATGCGGCCGCCCTGGAAGCGAAAATGTATCAGCTCGATCTCGGCGGAAATGCGGTCAGCTTGGAGATATATAACCATTCTGCCGCAGACAGAATTGAGGATATGGCCTATATTGCCATTTATGAAAGCGGCCAGCAAATCGGCTTGAGTACATTGTCTATTCACCTGCCTGCAAATAGTAGTGTAAGAGAGAAAATCGAACTCCCTGAATTTGTGCCGGAAAAGACTTATTCTTTGGTTTTCTATCCGATTGGTCATGACACAGCAACGCAGGAACTGATTCTTGTCAACGGTGCCTATGCGGTTTATACGTCAACGGAATCCGCTGCCGCAGAGTTACAGGACTGCCAAAAGGATACTGTTACCTGTGAAGATGTAATCGATGGGGAAACGTATACCTTGTATGCGCTGACAGATGACAGTGGAGTTCCGAGCGAAGATAATATTGCGTATATTGCCAGAAAAACGGCAGAGAAAGATCAGATAGACTTTGTGATATGCCCCAATGACGATAACGACATGTGTTATGTGTATCTATCTGACAAAACGGGCGTGCTGAGACGGGTTACGGCAATCAATTTTGCTCTAAAGCACGCATATAATGAAAAACATATCTGCACCCTGTGTGGTGCTGAAGATTCTGTTGCGGAAATTATACTATCGACGTTACCTACCAAAACTTCCTATGTGGTAGATAGAGACATGTTGGATGTAAGTGGTGGTAGGATAATGCTTCGCTATAACGGAGGGACCACAGAGGAAACAGATTTGACAGCAGATATGATTTCTGGATTTGACAATACTATATTGGGAAAGCAAACCTTGACAGTGACTGTGAACAATGCAAGCATTACTTTTGACATTGAAATTGTTGAGATGCCGGTTTCATATGTGACCGTTGAGGGAGACAAAATAGTATTGTATTACAATGACGGTATTACTGTAGAAACATCGCTGAAAGAAGGGATTGTATCTCATTTTAACATTTCAGAAACTGGTGATAAAACATTGACTCTGTTCAGCAAAAATGCTTGTGTAGTAGCTTATGTGAATGCAACCGGAGACTATGTGCGATTGAAAGCATCTGCTGGGGAGGATGGGAGCTACCAGTATATAATACCTGTTGACATCACAGAAGTGACAGTGGCCGTGAAGGGTGACTTGAACAGCGATGGACAGTTGACGGTCAGAGAGGCAAGGCAACTTTTGAGAGCGTCCATGGATTCAGATTTTCTGACAAAAAAACAGTTTATGTGCGCGGATTTGGATGGAGATGGTTCCATTTCGGTTCGAGAGGCCAGAGTTCTGTTGAAAGCATCCACCGACAGCACATCAATCACTTGGTAAGTAGCCTACTTTTGTTGGAGACAATTGCTCTGAACAATTCGGCAAACAATGAGATTTTTGCGTTTCCTAAATTCAGCAAACTTATGGGATAGCGTTCGGCTAAGCGCCAAATTCGCCGAGATCCGCTAGGCTTACATAGAATTTGTCAAAATCTAGGAACGGAAAAGATAATGTACAATAACTTGCGCAAATTGAAAAGAGTATGAAGAAAGACATAGCTTGCAGGCTCTGATAGAATGAAGTCACGACACACCATTCTGAAAGGAGACAGCAAACTATATCCGAGAAAATTGTACAGCTGAATGAGGAAATTATCAAGGGGCAGCTCAAAGAATTAGTTCGCAGCAGCGTAGAAGAAACCCCCGAACGAGCTGCTGGAAAAAGAGGCGGAGTCGTTGACGCAGGCGGCCCGCTACGAGCGTAGCGAGGCCCGTCAGGGCTACCGCAGCGGCCACTACGACCGGAATTTCACCACGACCTCCGGCGACGTCACGCTCCATATACCGCGGCTCAAGGGCATATCCTTCGAGACTGCCATCATCGAGCGGTATCGCCGCCGGGAGAGCAGTGTGGAGGAGGCCCTCATCGAGATGTACTTGGCAGGCGTTTCCGTGCGCCGTGTGGAGGATATCACCGAGGCACTGTGGGGCAGCAAGGTTTCGCCCGCTACCATCAGCGAGCTGAACAAGAAAGCCTACGTTCACATCGAGGACTGGCGGAACCGCCCCTTGCAGGGCGGGCGCTATCCATACGTCTACGTGGACGGTATCTACCTGCGCCGCAACTGGGGCGGAGAGTATGAAAATGTTGCTGTTTTGGTGGCTATTGCCGTGAATGAGGACGGTTTTCGTGAGGTTTTAGGTGCCGCCGAGGGCATGAAAGAGGACAAGGCCAGCTGGATCAATTTCTTTCAGTGGCTTCGCGGACGCGGCTTGGACGGCGTAAAGCTCATCGTCGGGGACAAGTGCATGGGGATGCTGGAGGCCGTGGGCGAGGTGTTTCCGGACGCCAAATATCAGCGCTGCACGGTGCATTTCTACCGCAACGTTTTCTCCGTTGTGCCCAAATCCAAGGTCAAAATTGTGGCAAAAATGCTCAAAGCGATCCACGCCCAGGAGAGCAAAAAGGCGTCCCGCGAGAAGGCGAAAGCCGTGGTTGCCGAGTTGCGCGCCATGAAGCTGAAGGAGGCGGCTAAGAAGGTCGAGGACGGCATCGAGGAGACGCTGACCTACTGCAATTTTCCCAGCGAACATTGGACCCGCATCCGTATCAACAACGTGATCGAGCGGCTGAACCGTGAGATCCGCCGCAGGACGCGGGTGGTGGGGACGTTCCCTGACGGCAACTCCGCTCTGATGCTGGTCTGCGCGAGGCTTCGCCGCGTGGCGGGCACTCAGTGGGGCAGCAAGAAATACATGAACATGAAGCACTTGGAGGCGGCTCTAGACGACGCCTCTATTGCCGGCTGACTTCATTCAGCCGGAGCCTGCAAATAATTTTGCGCATAAACCTTGACGGCACCATTGGGAGAGCCAGTGGAGGGGCCTCATAGGTAAGCTGTTGGAGCGGCGGTTGTGGACCG
>ENA-ORNR01001346-ORNR01001346.1-human-gut-metagenome-genome-assembly--contig:-NODE-1346-length-22644-cov-6.925229_pt1 | contig 22644 bp, 24 predicted proteins | sample MGYA00242114_ERZ509020 | MGnify/ENA primary metagenome ERZ509020 (study PRJEB26280, sample SAMEA2338758) | human gut metagenome | biome: human gut; feature: human-associated habitat; material: faeces...
TTGCTCAGGAACTTATAAATAAAGTTAAATTATAGTGTTGCGGAATTAAGGTTAATGATTAATATTTCGGTTCAGAGTATCACGCAAAAAAGGATGATGAAAAAGAGAAGAATGAAAAAGGGTAAGGACAGTGGAAAAGATGCGCCATACTTAAACGGATGAGGAAAACCACTACCGCCAAAACCGCCAACGTGGGCAGAATACCGCCTAAACTCGTCACCATACCACCAACGAAGGCACACACGAAACGCACCGCCACATACGCAACGAAACCGACCAGTAACCACTTCACCAAAATTTTTATGCCGATTGGAATGGAGCCGAAGCCTCGTTTCAAATCTTGCTGTATTTCTGTTCTCTTTTTCATAACATTGACTTTTTTATGCTTTGTCGGTGGCTTCACCTTGCTCGTTTCAGGAGGCAGATTTTTAGAGGCCCCGACTGTAGCTTCGCACCCTGAACCATGCAAGGGGAAGTCATGACGAGGTAATAAAAATGAGGAAATTGTTATTTGAGGAAAAAGAGATAAGAAAATATGGCAAGATTCGAGAGGATTGCTATCGTCTCAATCAGTATATGACTATTCACAACATGGTGGGTGTTAAGCCCAACCGATTAAAACCGTTTGGATGAGAGTAGTTGTATAAAGAGAAATTTTCACATATGGTTATATGAGAGGTTTGGACTGAAATACCCAGACCTACTCGATCTAAAGTCTTAGGTTATTATTTCTTTTTATGCCCTTGTGTCCAGCTTTGCATCCGTTTGGTTAATGCTTCTTTCAATGAATCCAAGAAAGATGTCTTATTGTTACGGATACGCATATCGCTGAATGTGCGTGAATGGTTAGAGTCCAATTCAATATTAAAAACGGTCTGGATATAGTCAAAAAGTTTTGCCAAAGGAATATCACCAAAGACTTTACGGCTATCCCATGCGTAGATTTGCTCGTAAAGTTCTGTTTTTGTCGCAACCCATGTGATACGGACACGAGGTAAAGACTGCTCTAACTGGCGATTTTCCAATGCTTCGAGTTCCTTATTCAGATATACCATCAACATCTCGTTAGCTTTCAGCCTAGCAAACTTGAAATCGCAATTAGTAGAAAACATCGGTTCACGTTCGTAATAGAACAATTCCAAATAAAGAGCCGTGTCAATACGTCCTCGTAAATAATAAATTGAATCAAGGTGTGTCAAGCCTGAACGGTAATAATGTACAAAATCCGAACGTTTTGCGTTATAACGGTTGATAGCCTTGATTTCATCAATCAGATAAGCCCGCTGTGAATCTACTCCTACCGGACGATTCATTTCTATATTATAAATCTTACAATAAGAAAGCAATCGGTAGAACAAACGAGGTTTTATTTCTTTAAAGAAATCTATTTCTTCCGCTTCATCCTTGAATGTATAGGAACCAATAAATTCTTTTACCTTTTGAAAAGCATTAACTAATATTTGTGAGGTTTCAAGAGATTTCTTCATGATATTCAAATCCGCAGATTCGATTGTCTTCAATTTCTTTTCAATCTCTTTTTCGAGATTATTAATAAAATTATCCATTGTCGGCGTAATAATAGCAACAACCATAAAGATAATCACGACTGCCTGTTTCCAATAACGGCGCATAAAATCTACCGAAAGAAAAACTAACTTCGCAAACAATCATGAGAGTATCGGGATCTCAAAGACAATGTTCATCGCAAGGCACATCATTAAAAGTGTTAAGATATACGAATCGCACACAATCAAATTATCCACCTCACCACTTATCTGATATGTTTACAAAAAGCGAAAAGTCTGTGGAAAGATCAGAAAGTAGCTGCCCCCCAAATCCAAACATCACAGAGCTGACTCCGACTGTCTGCGTGATATATCGCCGTTCGTTATCGTATAATGTGGGAGAGACAAAACGGAATAACTGATAAAGAATATATGGCGAAGCACACAGCACGCCAGCACATAGGGCCGTCTTCATGTGGATGATGAATTGCCGCGCTAACCCTGTATTAATAAGTCGAACGGAAAATGATTCCATTGCACCTCCTGCCCATGCAGCCATCCGGTTGAGCAGCTGATAGGTAATAAAACCGTCATCCTTCGGTACGAGTACAACGCCAAATAACTGTTCTTTGAAGAAGAAAACCACGATACCGAACACGACGGCTACGGCGACAATTTTTATAATTGCCGCCCGCAACACGTCCAGATGTTCCCAAAAAGATTGTGTGTTCGCTTCAGTAGCCATCAGTTATCCTTTTTGTTCTATGTCCTTTATTTCGTCTATCTCTTTTTCTACATTGTTCATCCCTTCCTTGAAAGAGCGAACGCCTTTGCCGATTCCTTTCATCAGTTCAGGAATCTTCTTGCCGCCAAAGAACAGCAATACAACCAATACGATCAGCAGTACTTCCTGCATGCCGATACCGCCGATAAATAGTGGTGTTACCATCATAGCTTTTATTTGTTTATTTTACTTTTAATAAAAATGACCCGGAAGGCAGACATAATTAGCTCATTCCGGATCATCTTCTCCTGTTATTGTACATTGTCGAATGTAAATTCCAGACGGCTGTCCATCTCATCGAAAACCATCAAATCCGAAGTAACTTTCCCTATTGGAATAATCCGCATGGTCAGTTGCCCCATGTCAGGGTCATCTGCTTTGGCATAAAAGATGGCAATCGTGTTATTGGAAGGACAATAAGTGATGTCACCGTTTTCGAAACGAAGCTGCCCCTCTTCGGTATTAGTCGGCCGCCGGGGCATAGAACCGTAATATTCACGGCCTCCATAGCGTCCCAAAGTCGCAGTCAGAGGAAACATACCCCGGATTTCGTCAGCTAACGGGGTGTCGAGCCATTCCCCGGTAAACGTATGCCCTCCGGCAGTAATACGAACCGACGCACCCTGCGACTCTTCCCGTTCGATACCGATTCGTTCAAGCCAGTCCTGTACTTGCGATTCGGCGGAAGGTACGTCTGTTGCCTCAATAGCAATGCCTTCCAACACATTCGCACCAGTAGCTTCCTCTTTGACGGAATTATAGGTGCGGCCGGCTCCGTATCCGTCATGCGTACAGAACGGAACGACTGTTTTGCCGGAGAGGTCATAAGAGGACAGGAACGAACGTATTGCTTGTGGAACATCCAATGCCCAGTTCGGGTAGCCGATAAAGACAATATCGTATTGGTCCATATTCTCAATGCGGTTTTTAAGTGCGGGAAGTGTTCCGGCAGCCTGCTCCGCATGGTTCTGGTCGCGCACATCGTCGAACTCCGTCGGATAGGGTTCCGAAGTCTCTATCAGATGCAGGTCTCCGCCCACAGCCGTTTGGATATAGCGGGCGACCATTTCGGTCGTACCACGACGCGTTCCCCTATCTACAAGGATGCTTGCCCCGGTCGTGGCATCCACATCCGCCGCATAGTTCGTATTCCCCCAACGGCTGAACCAGGCAATCAGAATCTTTCCGTTTCCGGGGGTAACCGTTCCCGAATTGTCGTTATCATCATCGTCGTTTCCCGGATCATTGGGAACTTCGGGGATATCAATTTCTGAACTGTCATCCCCTGCGCCACATCCGGCAAAAGTCATTACCGGAACGAGCAGCAATAAAGATATAAATAACCGTTTCATAATCTTGCTTTTTTAATTGATTTGACTCAGCCAGTCGGCAATCATTGAGTGGCAGTTGGACGTTTGGCCTGAACGTATCCACAGGCTCGGTTCGAGGAAGTCGCCACCCGGAATGAGCCGTCGGGCATCGGACTCGACACCACTGATACCGCTGCTGGAACTGGATACGATCAGTCCGATGCTCTTACCCTCCATCAGACTACCATATTGGAACAGGAATGTTTGTAAGGGAGCTGCCATATTACTCCACCAAAGAGGTGCGCCTACGATAATCCGGTCGTAATCGGCGATATTCACCTCCACGGGTTTGATTTCCGGATAGGATGCCGCATCATTCGGATTATTCCGGATTGCCTGAATCAGCGCACTACCTATTGCGTAGTTATTGGCCGCATAGTCGAGCCCCTCTTCGGCAGGTTCGACCCGTACCACATCGGCTTCTATCTGCGTCTGCAAATCGCTGACGATGGTATGCACATTATTTGTAAAGCTGTAATACACAATGAGCGTTTTTCCCGATGTCGGGTCAGGATCGGGAGTCGGTGTCGGCACCTCGGTATCAGGTGCGTACGGTTCGTCTTCATCGGGAGAGCAGGCGCTCAATCCCACCGCTACAAAAGCGGCAAACAAAAAATACAGGTACTTTTTCATAACGCTTATAATTTAATTAAATGATTCAATGTCAGTTGTTTTTAAGAATACCTATTTGTTCGAGCCATTTCTCCACATCGCCGCGTGAATTTTCCGCCTGGCTGCCATATACGGCCAGACTTCCGAGTATTGTCGAATTGGGGCATACCGAACGGATGTCGCTGACGCTTTGAGCCGTGCCGCTACCGCCATGCGTGCAGAACGGGGCGATGTATTTGCCCGACAGGTCATAACCGGCCAGGAAACTTTTCATCGCCGATGTAAGGTGTCCTCCCCAGATAGGCGTCCCGACAATCAGCGTGTCGTACTCGTCCATATTCTCCACCTTTGTTTTCAACTCGGGACGGTAATCGCTCTCCAGCTCTCCCGGTGCGATCTGCGTCACCTCTTCATAAGTATCTGGATAGGGAACGACCATTTCCACTTCCACGATGTCGCCACCTATAAGGTCGTGGATATGATTGGCGACTGTCCGGGATTGCCTCCCCATGAAAAATAGACGATCAGGGTCTTTCCCGCATCCCCTGAAATGGTTCTTCCCGGCTCTATCGCCGCCGGTTCTTCACTGCTGCACGATGTCGTCGCCAGCAGTAGCATAACCATAAGTGACAAAAAACTTTTCTTATACATATCGTTTATTCTATTTAATTGATCTACATTGCAAAATTACGGCAACTGCAAATCTTGGGCTTTGTTATAAAGGTCAGTTTAATTTGCTGTCAGGCTCAAATTGTAATTCCTGCCATTTGATCTCTTTCGTCATCGGTTTGTTCAGCAAATCGAACATGTCCATCCGGCATTTTCCAGCGAAATCGAACAGTGTGGGAATGTACCGCTTATCCGTATTCAGCAGGGCATAGACCGTTTCTGTCATTTTCAATCGCAGAACCGTTTCAGAAATTTCCCGCCCCTCCCGCATGTAAGGTATCCATGACCGGAAAAGGCTCTCCGTTTCGGACGTGGGTGGCAAACGGTGCAGGGCCGAGAGTTCCGTAGTCGATGATTTGCGGTCGGATGGAGAGAGCGTATGATAAAACTCGCACAAGAACTCTCGCGGAAGAGAGAAGAACAGAACCCGACAAGGCTCGTGCAATTCCGGCTCGGCGTAGATGTGCGAATAGCTGTCACGTCCGATGAAGGCACTGTCGCCCCTTTCGATATCCAGCGTCTCGCCGCACTGGTTCCGCAGATACAACCGCCCGCTGTATAGATATACCAGCGTATGATTGGAAAAAAGATGACAGGCTTGAGATACCGTATCTATTGACTCGAAAAAATAAATATGCTGTTCTGTTTCCATATAAAGTTTATTCAGATACAGAAAGTCCGACAAGTTGTGCGGGATTGCTACGTACCATAAAATCGACCTGCTTCTGTGCAAGCCCGTTTTCCAGCAACGCAAGAATACAGCGGCGCATCCCATCCACAGGGTGAGGCATCCCCACCTGACCGAGGTCGGTCGTTATGATACTCCGCTGCGGGGCAATACGGGCAAAGTCTGCAAATTCTTTATCACTCATCCGCTCGAAATCGGGCAGTCCCGTACCTGGTCCCCACAAATTGGTAATGTAGCTGTATTCCATCCACGCGCCGAGATCAATACACCGTTTAATCTGATCGTGCGTCATTTTCCAGATACCGGAATTGGCATGAGTCACGACACACTTTCTCACACCCACCTCACGGGCTTTCCGAGCCAGCGTGATGCTCTCCTCGGACGAAGAGTGCCCCGTTGCGAAAATGATATTCGCTTCGGCACATATCTCCATGACTCGCACGACTTCAGACAGCACACGCCCGTTATCGTCCACAACGGGCACACCCTCTTTCTTGCCGTGATAGCGGATATTCTGGTAAACGGCATCCTGTGTCGGCATCCAGATACAACGACAAAGATTCCGGTTGTGGCCACGGCTTTTTCCACAGCGAATACATTTACCTTATCCCCGTGTACCCGGTTCATACACAGGCTTCCGAATACCTCGGATCCCTGTAACTCCTGACGAATCAGATAAGCCCGGTCATGACAACTGAAATCGTTGGACTTGAACAGCATGGATTTGTAGCCGACATCACATGCCGCGCGGGCAAACTCCAATTCATTTCCCAAACGGGCTTTGGAATCCGGAGCTGCGTGCAGATGGATGTCACTGACACCACGCAGCAGTTCATCGGCTTCGGGCGAATCCGAATTTTCAGCGGCAGAGAATATCGGTGTCTGCGCATGTGATGGCAATACACCGGAAAGCAGCACGGCTCCTCCCGCCATCACGGAGTTACGGATAAAGTTACGGCGTGACAGATCTTGTTTATTTTTCATCGTTTCCTCCGTTATTCAGTTCGACAATACCTATTTCCTGCAACCACGTGATAACCCGTTCATAAGCTGTGTCATACGTTCCCCGACGAATCTGTATGCCCTCCAATACAGTCGATTGCGGGCAAAGGGAACGGACAAGCCGGTAGCTTGCCTCGGCAGAGCTGGTCCCGCTCGTGCAGAACGGAACGACAGTTCTTCCCGCGAGGTCATGTGTTGTGAGGAACGTGCGGATGGGAGGTGCGGCAGTTTCCACCCAGATAGGATAACCGATGAATATCACGTCATACGAAGAGAGGTTTTCGATATTCGTTGTCAAAGGCGGGCAATATCCGGATGCCACTTCTTCCCGGATTTGTGCCAGCAAAGTATCATAATCATCGGTATAAGTATCGGCCGTTTGAATTTCCACAAGGTCGCTCTTTACCGTGTCATGGATGTATCCGGCAATCGTCCGGGTATTACCCGTATGGGAGAAATAGACAATCAGCACTTTTTTGTCCCCGGAAGGTTCGACTGGCTCTTCCGTTTTTTCAACCGGAGGTGTTGTCGATTCTTCCGTTTGAGGTTCACCCGCGGAACAGCCCGTAATGGCTAACATAAGCCATGCAAAGAGAAATAAAAGTTTCGTTTTCATATCTGTTATTTTTAAGTTATTCATTTGATGCAAAGGTAAAAGCAAAGCCCCGCAACGTCTTTGCTGCGAGGCTCAATTTGTTTTGTCAGGAAGTTCACTACCTTTTTTCTTGATTATTCAGTACCGGACTGAATGTGGCTTAATTCACTTAGCTGTTTCTTCACTCCATTGTTTACCAAAACTCGTCTGTTCCGTTTCCACGCACCCACGATGTCCGTGTACCTTACATTCATCCAATGCTGATTGTAACTGCCGGAACTCATCACCGGAAAGCGTGACGTTCCAAGCCCCCAGATTCTCCAGAATCCTTTCCTGGTTCTTGGAACCGGGAATAGGTACGACATTGGGATATTTATGGAGCATCCACGCAAGCGATATCTGGGCGTTGGTCGCATTTTTCTCCACGGCGAACCGATGCAGCAAATCGAGTATAGGCCGGTTGGCCTCGATATTCTCTTTCGACAGTTGGGGAACGAATTTCCGCACGTCATCGAAGCCGAACTGCTCCTGTGCCGTTACCTTACCCGAAAGGAACCCGCTTGCAATCGGTGAGAACGGTACGACTCCGATTCCTTTTTCAAGGCACACCGGGAAAATCTCCGTTTCGCAATCGCGTTCCACCATCGAATAGATGTTCTGGACGGCAGACAAAGGAGTAATCTCATGCGCCGTCCGTATCTGGTTGGCCGATACTTGCGACAGTCCCCAACCGCGTATCAGTCCTTCCTTAACAAGCCGTCCCATGACGGTTGCCACATCTTCAAGCCGGACCGTCTCATTGATGCGATGCAGATAATACAGGTCGATATAATCCGTGCGAAGTCTGCTCATGGAATCTTCGAGATGCCGGCGCATCTCCCGGTAGAGACTCGTCTCGTCCGGTTGCGGGAGTTCACCAATATGAAATTTGGTGGCGAGTACCACTTCCTTACGGAACGGCTCGATAGCTTTACCCACCAACTCCTCGTTATGCCCGGCGTAGAATTGTTCCTTGCCATAGGCTTCCGCCGTATCGAAATGCGTGCAGCCGTAGTCGTATGCCTTGCGGATGGCTTCTATGGCATACGCTTCGGGCGGCACTTGTCCGTAACCGTGGCTGAATCCCATACATCCCATTCCTATCGGAGATACTTCCAGCTGTCCTAATTTTCTATTATCCATATTGTTATATTTTAGAGTGAGATTATTATTGAATTACTTTATTTCCTTATTTTTAGCCATTTCCCATAAGTCAGCATCCGCCAGCCCCATTCCAGAGGCCCAAAGCGGAAATAGGAGAGCCATAGGACACTGAATGCCATCTGGACAAGAAAGACGTAGAAAGCTATGGATTCTGTTCCTGTCAATCCAATGCCGGCCCCCAGTCCGAAGCCGATACCGTAGAAGAGAACCATGCCCCATACCGACTGTCCTACGTAATTGGTCAGTGCCATTCTCCCCGGAGCGGCAAGACAACGCCACAAGCGCCACTCTCTACCATGCAGGTAAAGGAGACAGATAGCGGAAACATATGCAAAACCTGAAGGATAGACACTTGCCGTATAGATGGCGGTGTGTGCAGCTGTCCCGAAAGGATGCCCGTTTACCGTACTCCAGGCATAGAGAATGGACAAGGGAAGTCCCAGCAGAAAACCGTATGTCACCGTTTTTTTCAGTAGCATCCGATTTGCCTCAAGATTGGCGTATATTTGCTTGCGCCCAATGTAGAAGCCCAATAAGAACAATCCCAATACCTTAAAATAGCGGTTGCTGTCGATGAATTCCTGCAAGCGTACCCATGCACCCTGTATCAGAAATTGAAAGACCTCTCCGTAGCTTTCCGCATTACGCAGCCAGATTCCGAAGTTATATTCCGTTATGCCATATAAATTGCAATAGTGCTGTTGCATTCGCACTGCGGGAGCCGACAGGGACACTCCGAATGTACCGGCCAGCCAATCAATCGGAATAGGAAGTAGCAATAGGACTGCGGAAGTCCCCAGCAACACTCTGTCCGAAACATGCCGGAAAAGAGGGAGCAGCATGCCCAATAAGGCATACAACAGCAAGATGTCTCCGCTCCAGATAAACATCAAATGCAGAAAACCGATGGTGGCCAGAACAATCATCCGCCGATAAAAGATACGGAATCCGTCCGTTCCCTTTTTAGCCGCGTTGCTGATAATGATTGAAAATCCGATACCGAACAGCAGCGAGAATATGGTGTAGAACTTACCGTCTACAAAAAGATATTGAAGGAAGCGGACTACCTGGTCTATTTCTGCCGTAGGCATGGCCTCCGTTATTCTCAATTTTTGAAAGGTATAAAGCGAAAATTCCGGAAAGTTGGCAAGGCAGATTCCCAGCAATGCAAATCCTCTTAGAGCATCGAGGATGACATGGCGTTCCGATGTCTTCACGGGTACCATGTCTTTTATATCCATTTCCTTATTCATTGATTCTTTCTTTTTTGTTAACCAACATGACGCTTCCCAGTATGATTACAAGCCCGAGCAACTGTATGCCTGTAATCTGTTCCCCGCCCAGCCCGCCACCGATAACGACAGCCACCACAGGATTCACGTAGGCATGGGTGCCCACTTCCGTTGTCGGGCGGATCTTCAGCAGCCATACGTAAGCGGAATAAGCCATCAGCGAGCCGAACAGTATCAGATAGGCCAATGACAACCAGGCGTATAGAGGGACCGTACTGAATCCCGTAGGAGAGAACTCCCCGTTCCCCAATGTACATATCCAGAACATCATGCCGGCAAAAAGCATTTGCCAGGCGGAACCTGCAAACGCGTTTGCAGGTTCTGTGTCTGATGAACGGTATTTTGTATAAAGTGTTCCCAATGCCCAGGAAATACAACCGGCTACAAGTAGTAAAATACCATATTCACTATGATCGTGTACGGTTACCGTCATTTCCAGTTGCTCGGCATACAATAACCCTACTCCTGCAAATCCCATCAAAATACCGGCAAGGATACATTTGCTCCGAAAGGTATATTTCCACATCGGAGCATCGAGTGCCATAATCCAGATAGCGGTAGAGGAGGCCACCACAGCCACCAGGCTGCTGCTGACATATCGCTGGGCCAGCATCACTACCGCCATATCGATGAACAGCAGGATGATTCCGCTCACAGCCGACCTGCCTACAAGCCTTGGGGTAAAGACCCGTTCTCCACGACATGCACATATCACAAGCAGTATCAATCCTGCCGTAGAGAAGCGCAATGCACTGAGAAGGAAAGTCGGAAAGCCGTGTAAAGCCACCCCGATAAAGTAGTAAGTGGCCCCCCAAACTACATAAATCAGGAAATAAGCGAATAGGATGGCAAGTTTTTTCGGCATTATTTTTATATTTTATTTCAACGCATTCTTGAAGAACCCGTCTATCTTGTCGAACGGTATCACATCAATCTTGTCATATAAATCGACATGGTTGGCTCCGGGAATAATCAACAGTTCCTTGTTACTCCCCGTCAGCCGCTTGTAGGCATCCTCACTGAAATAGCGGGAATGAGCTTTTTCTCCATGAATCATCAACACGGCACTGCGGATTTCGCTAATATAGGTGAGCAGCGGCATATTGATGAATGACAATACGCTGGTTTTCGTGATTCCCTCGTTGGAGTTCGGGGAACGGCGATGATAGCCTCGTTCCGTCTTGTAGTAGTCGTGATACTCCTTGACGAATTGCGGAGTATCATCCGTCACGGGGTCGAGTACGCCACCGTCGCGTGCATAGCTGTCATCACGATAATCCTCGGTACGCTGTGCGTTGAGTTGCTCGCGCAACTTATAGCGGTCATCGGCACTCATGGCGTCGAAATACCCGTTGGCATTTACCCGGCTCATATCATACATAGTAGATGTTACCGTCGCTTTGATACGAGGGTCATTGGCCGCAGCATTAAGTGCAAACCCGCCCCAACCGCAAATACCTAAGATTCCGATACGTTCCGGATTGACGTCCGCACGGGATGTCAGATAATCGACCGCCGCACTGAAATCCTCCGTGCTGATTTCGGGTGACGTAAGATAGCGAGGCGTACCACCGCTTTCGCCGTAATAGGAAGGGTCAAAAGCGATAGTCAGAAAACCTCGTTCGGCAAGTGTCTGGGCATAACGGCCTGACACTTGTTCTTTCACCGTACCGTAAGGGCCACTGACTGCAATGGCTACCAGACGTCCTTGCGTATTTTTCGGCTTGTAAAGGTCTGCGGCAAGCGTGATGCCGTAACGGTTGTGAAACGTGATTTTCGTATGTTCCACCTTATCACTCTGCAGAAAGGTCTTATCCCATTCCTGTGTCAATTCCAATGGTTCCATACCGGTTGAATTTATATATTTTGTTGTTGTCGTTTCTTGTGCCATGACATTCGCAAAGGTCAGGAACGTCAGTATGGCGATTGCTTGTAACTTCATAGCCGTATTATTTTACTTTATAGCGGAGCCAGACAATATCTGTTTCCCATTGTTCCACACTCTCTAATTTCAGTTTGTACGGGTTACATTCCATACGAGAGATTCCATCGAAAACCGCCGTCTGTCCCTTACGCCCGTCAATACCCGGAGCTACCATAATACTCACTTCGTCAATCAGTCCGGCCTCCAGGAAACCGCCGCAGATATGTCCGCCCCCGACAATCGCCAAGCGTTCAACGCCGAAATGTTCGTGAAGCAGCTCCATAGCTTGCGGCAAGTCAATGCGTTCCGCACCGGCCGCAATCCATGAAATACCCAATGTGCGCAGCGTTTCCAGATATTCCTCGGACACCTGTTCACTGACAATACAAAGTAGAGGATACCCGTCAGCTTCACCCTCCTGCCAACGCAGTTTCCCATAGGTATCGACAATGATCGTATATTCGTCCGATTTACTGGCGACATATACGGATTTATGACCTATCGGAGTTCCCTCCATCGGAGTACTTTCCTCTTTGACGGCAGAACATTCGAGTGCGGTAGTTATCCGTCCTGACAGTTTCGAGCAAGGCCCCAGCTTTTCCAAGGCTATGTAATACTCATCCGTACTCAGTTGCCCGACCATCGGGCAGTCGATGCGGCCATCGACCGAAGTCATCATGTGACTGATTATATATGGTCTCATATTCTTGGTTTTTATTTATAATGCAAAAGTAAGGCAGCTTCTCCGCTCTGCCGGTAGACAAATTACGGATTATACTACCTTATTTACTGATTCCTTATCGGCCTACTTGACGTTGCTGTTCGGCATTGTACCGGTCTCCCACAACGGGAATAGCAGCCACGGTATCCTCCAGTTCTTTCCAATCCCCGGAGCTGATGTTGAAGTCGAGTGTGCGCAGGTTTTCCTCCAGATGAGACAGTTTTGTCGTTCCCGGAATCGGTACGATCCACGGTGCTTTCTGAAGCAACCAGCCAAGAGCCACCTGTGCCGAGGTCATGCCCCGTGTGCGCCCGAAAGCTTGCAGCGCATTTACAATGTGGGTATTCGCACGCATCGCTTCCGGCTGGAAACGCGGCAGGGTCTGACGGTTGTCGTTGTTTACATCGAAGACCGTGTATTCGTTGATGCAGCCTCCCAAAAATCCACGGTTGATTGGGCTGTATGGTACAAAGCCGATACCCAACTCCCGGCATACATCGAGAACACCGTTCTCTTCCACTAAGCGGTGCATCAGATGGTACTCGCTTTGGATAGCCGTCAGCAGACAAATGGCGTGGGCCTTACGGATTGTTTCGGCACTGACCTCGCACATACCCCAGCGTTGCACTTTACCTTCCTTGATCAAGTCGGCAATGGTAGCCGCTACCTCCTCGGCCGGAGTATTCGGGTCGGCACGGTGCTGGTAGAACATCGGCAGTGAATCGAGTCTCAATCGGCGAAGTGACTCCTCGCAATAGCGGCGGATGGTTGCCGGACGGCTGTCCTGACGATCGGTTCCTTTGCCGTCGATGACTTCGTGCCCGAATTTGGTCGTTACGTTAATCCGTCCCTTGAACTCGGACAGCGCTTCTCCTGCCAGGTTCTCATTGGTCAACGGCCCGTAAATGATAGCCGTGTCGAAGAGCGTCACTCCACGCTCTACCGCTTCATGCAACAATCGGATACACTCTTTCTTATCCGGGTGTTGGCTGCGGTTGTAAGTCATGCCCATTACACCGAAGCCGAGTGCCGACACCTCGAATGCCGCCTTGCCCGTACCCAATACACGATGTCCCTTGATACGGGCTGCATCGATATCCACCACATCGGATGTTTCCGCTTGTTTCGCTTCTGAAGCGAATACTTTGCCCAATCCCGAAGGCATGGCCATTGCGGCTCCTGCCAATGCAGCCGTTTTGAGAAATCCACGACGGCTGATATCCATTTTATTGTTTTCTTCCATGATTTTATGTTTTATGCATTATAACTTAATGAATGGAAAATGCCCCGTCCACTAAAAGGGCGTGCCCGTCCACGAAACTTGCCTGCGGTGAGCAAAGCCACAATACGGCGTTGGCTATCTCTTCCGGTTTACCGAGACGTCCGGCAGGAATATCTCGGACCAGTTCCTTTTCCAGATCGGGGTTACGCCGTATCAGTTCTTCGGCCATAGGTGTTCGGATCACACCCGGACAGACGGCATTGATACGAATCCCCTTTGCCGAGTAATCAATGGCGGCTGTACGTGTAAGCCCGATTACCGCATGCTTGCAGGCGATATAGGCCGCTTGTCCGGGGAACCCCGTAACACCGCCTTGAGACGAGGTATTGACAATGGCACCACCGCCTTGTTTCAGCATCTGGATAATCTCGTAACGCATACAGTTCCATACACCTTTCAGATCGACGGCTACCGTGCGGTCGAACTCCTCGTCGGTAATCTCGGCCATCGGCCGTTGCGGGGTCTGTATCCCAGCATTGTTCAATGCAGCGTCCAGCCTGCCGTAAGTCGCAACGATCCAGTCAATCATCTCCTTTACAGCCCGTGTATCGGACACGTCGCAGCGATATGCCACGGCTTTATACCCTTCTGAAACCAACTTCTCGGCTTGTTCTTTCGGCTCATTGATGTCCACCAATACTACGGTTGCACCCGCTTTTGCAAATGCTTCTGCCGAGACCAGCCCGATACCTGCCGCTGCCCCCGTTACCATTGTTACTTTCTCATTCATTGTTTTCATGATTCTTTTGTTTTAATATTCTGCCAACAAAGGTAAAAAGAGAGCCCCGCAACGACTTTGCTGCGAGGCTCAAAAGATTTTGTTATGAAGTTCACTTTGTTAAAATGACTTTTTCCGAAAAATCCATAATCTATATTCTCCTGATTAACTTGGCTGGATTTCCTACAACAATCGTATTCGATTCGACAATTCTCTCCGAAATGCGGAAAAACCTTGTGTAATAATTCACGATATTCTTCCGTATCCGGCATCGTATGATTCAGCCGGAAGATATTTTGCCGCAGCTCTTTTACCACGCCTAGTTCTTCTTCCGTCTGGTGCAGGCAGTCGATTCGCAACTCTTCCATTGGCTTATTCGATTGCTTGTTTGGCCCAATCTCCAACTTGTTTCGTACTTCTATTACACAACCGGCCTTCTTCCCATTCGATTTTGGGGTAGAGTCTCTTGAGTTGTTTCACGCTACCCGTGATTGAACTGCCACCCGAAGTGGCAAAAGGAATAACGGTTTTACCCGCGAAATCATATTTCTCAAGAAAAGTATTGACCGGACGCGGACACAAGTCCCACCAAATAGGATAGCCGAGAAATACGATATCGTAATCTTTCATATCGAGAGGCTCCCCAGCCAGTTCGGGGCGAGAATCCTCGTCGGCCATTTCGACCGAACTCCGGCTCGACTTGTCATTCCAATCGAGATCGGCCGAAGTATAGGCCTCGGCAGGAGTAATCCGGTAAAGCCGGCCATCGACCGCACCGGCAATAGACTCTGCCACCCTCCCGGTAGTTCCGGTACAAGAAAAATAGGCCACAAGAATTTTCTTACTCACCGGTTCGGTGGTATCTGTCGCCTGTCGTTGAGTTTGTGACGAACAACTAAAACTGAGAATACTCATAAGTATCAATACTATCTGTTTCATACTATATTCATTTTGAAATAAACTACAAGCCGAGAAAAAGACAAACTTGTTCGAGCTATTTCGAGGCTCAGCGTTGATGACGGACAACGCCCGAATATTCCTCTTCGCTCACAGGTTCGAGCCACTCATTGCTCTTGTTTTCGCCGGGAGCCTCTATGGCGAGATGCGAGAACCAACTGTCAGGCGCAGCTCCGTGCCAATGCTTCACACCGGCCGAGATATAAACCGCATCGCCGGGGAAAAGCTCCACCGGTTCTTTTCCCCATTCCTGATAATAGCCTCTGCCACCCACGCACACAAGTATTTGACCTCCGCCTTTGGTAGCTTTGTGTATGTGCCAATTATTACGGCAACCGGGCTCGAAAGTAACGTTCGAAATGGGAATACCTTCTGTCACGACAGGCGCGAGATAGCTTTGACCGATGAAATATTTGGCATACGCATCGTTAGGTTTGCCGACAGGAAAAATAATGGATTGAGCATACGCATCGAGCGAACAGGCAGTAGTACTATCCGCACAGTCTACCCACACCTCTTTGGCCATACGAAACGCCGCCCATGCTTTGGGCCAACCAGCATAGAACGCAGCGTGAGTAAGAATTTCAGCGATTTCAGTTTTGGTCACCCCGTTCTTCTTGGCCGATTCAAGATGATACTTGAACGAAGAATCTGTCAACCCCTGTGACATGAGAGCAACGACAGTCACGATAGAGCGGTCACGAAGCGAAAGCAAATCGTTACGACTCCATACCTCTCCAAAAAGAATATTGTCATTCAAATGCGCAAACTCGGGAGCGAACTCACCAAGCGCATCATGTCCGGCTGTCTGTCGGACTTTCTCTTGTGATTTTGTCATAATCGGAAATATTAAAATTGACAATAAAACCCATAAAACTACTTTTGTTTTCATACCCTATGATTTTAATTGAACACTACAAAATACCAGTTCTCCAACCCATCATATAGAAATCAGGCAAATGGGAAATCGGAAACAGACAGACATCAGTCTCCATCGATCATCGTCTATTTCCGCACGATGTACAAAGGTACGAAACAGATCTCGCAACGATTTTGCTATAAAGCTCAAATCTATTTGCCATAAAGCTCACCCTGCCACGATGGTGCGACCCCATAGATCTCTTTATACACTTTGGAAAAATGCGACAGATTCTTAAAGCCTACATCGAAGCAAGCCTCCGTAACTTTCTTTTTCCCCGACCGAATTAAATCATGCGCCGCTTCAAGACGTCGTCTGATAATCCATTTCTGAGGCGTCAAATCGCTCACTTTGGCAAAATCCCGTTTAAAAGTAGCCAAACTACGCCCTGTATAACTGGCGATTTCTTTCATCGAGAGATCGCACATATAATTCTCGTTCAAGTAATCGAGAATATCGATTTTCCACGGTTCCACGAAATCGAATAACGATGCATACAGATTACGGTCGGTATTGAGCAAGACATACACACCTTCGATCATCTTCAATTTCAAAATCTTTTCCGAGGGTTTCTCCCCAGCATCGAAATACGGAATAACCGACTCGAACAAAGAGCGGATATCCGGTCTATTTTTCGGCAAGAGGAGCAAGCTCGCTTTCTCTCGTTTGGAGTCGATTGGAATCTGCTGCCGATCGAGTGTTTGGTAAAACTCCCTCAAAAAAGCCTTCGAAAATTTCAACACAATGGAACGATAAGGCTCACCCTTCCCGACCCTCTTTTGCAACCACATTCGGTTATCACGCCGCATAAAGGCACAATCTCCCGGATACAAAACGGTTTTCTTTCCACGTTCCTCGATCTCCAATCTACCGGAACACTGATAAATGAGCGTATGTTCCCGATTTTCATGAGCACACTCCCGATCATCGGCAAAATAACTCGCTATAAGCACATTCGAGCAATCGAATACATCTAACTGTTCCATATCATCAGCCTTTTATATGGACAAATATAATGCATTGTATCTGTACAATATTTGCTGTGAAGCTCAATTTTCACACTCCCGATACAACCACTGCTCCCGAATAAATAAAATCAATGCGCCGAACCAGTACCGGCCTTTGGATAAAACAACTATTTTTGTAGAAAAATTTACCGGGAGAATGCTCGAAAAAACATTAGGAATAGTACTGCACATCATTCCCTATAACGACAAAATATCGGTAGCCCATTTGTACACCGAACAATATGGCCGATCTTCCTATCTTATTCCACAAGGGGGTGGGAAAAAAGCTCGCATGTTTCGGTCCCTCTTCATGCCGTTCTCTATTTTGGAACTTGATATAGACTACCGGAACAGCCGGGAATTGCAAAAAATCATCGAAGCGCGCACGGTTTTACCTCTTCAAAACATCTATTCCGATCCGGTAAAAAATGCAGAAGCGCTCTTTTTATCCGAAGTCCTCTGTCAAACCATAAAAGAACCCGAACCCAATCTCCCGCTTTTCGCCTTCATCGCCCGTTCCATTCAAGTCCTTAATATAATGGAAGAAGGTAAAGCCAATTTTCATCTCTGTTTCCTGCTGCAATTATGCAGTTTTCTCGGGTTCAGCCCCAACATGGAAACCTATCGACCCGGATATTTTTTCGACATGTTGAACGGCATTTTTTCCCCCTCGCGCCCCATTCACACCTACACACTCGATGCCCGCGAAGCCGAAGTTTTCGCCCGTCTCACCCGTATGGATTTCAATAATCTTCGCCACTTCAAATTCAATCGGGGAGAGAGAAACGCCATACTCGACCGAATCTTAACATACTACCGGCTACACCAACCCGACATTTCGGAACTCCGGTCTCCCGAAATATTACGAGCCATATTCGACTAATATGCTGCAAAGGTTGACTATTACAAAATTTTATACTACTTTTGTCGACCGAAATGCCCTTGTAGTTCAATGGATAGAACGGAAGTTTCCTAAACTTTAAATCCGAGTTCGATTCTCGGCGAGGGTACAAAAAAAGGAATCCGAATCCGGATTCCTTTTTTGTATTTATACGCTTACCTTTATTTTGCAGCGGCTTCTTTGGCAGCCTTTTTAGCGATACTACGTCGTTGGATTTCGTAAGCAATCGGAGTAGCCACGAACAAGGTCGAAGCCGTACCGACAATCACACCGAACAACATAGCAAATGTAAAGCTACGAATAACATCGCCACCCAAAATAAAGATACACAACAATACGATAGCCGTACTTAATGAAGTATTAAGAGTACGAGTCAACGTACTATTCAAAGCATCGTTAATAACGAGTGCACGGTCTCGTTTCGGATATAAACCCTTCACTTCACGAATACGGTCGAATACTACCACCGTATCATTTACCGAGTAACCGATTACCGTCAATATAGCTGCAATAAACGACTGATCCATCTCCATAGAGAAAGGTAATATACCATACAGCAAAGAATACAGCCCAATGATAGAGAACGCAGTAAAGGCCACAGAAGCCAACGTACCCACACTAAACGAAATATCACGGAATCGCAACAAGATGTAAAGAGCCATCGCTATCAACGAAAGAATGACAGCCCAGAATGCCCCCACCTTAATATCATCGGCAATGCTCGGTCCTACTTTCTGACGACTTTGAATCATATTTTCGGTAAACTCTTCATAAGAAGCATCCCCTAAAACACTCTTCATTCCCTCATAAAGTTTCGTCTCGATCTCTTTATCTATATTTTCATCTTGATCAGCAATACGATAGTTGGTCGAAATACGCACCTGATCGTCGCTCGTGATAGTTATCACCGAAAGAGAACTACCCTCGAAAGCTGGTTTCAGCATCTCACTGATTTCAACCGGTTTCACCGGTTTATCAAAACGAACTACATAATTACGACCACCCGAAAAATCAATACCCTGATTCAAACCTCTGATTGCCAAAGAACCTACCATAACTACAATGATAGCAATAGCAACCGTAAATCCGATTTTGCGCATACCGAGGAAATTAATTCTCGTATTCGTAAGCAAATTCTTGGATATGCGGGTCGTAAATGTAAGATTATTGAATTTACCTCTATTCAAACCGGCCTCGAAGATAAGGCGGGTAATGAAAATAGCCGTAAAGAACGAAGTAAGAATACTAACGATCAATGTCGTAGCAAAACCCTTGATAGGACCTGTCCCGTATACCAATAGAATGAAACCGGTAATAATCGTAGTCAAGTTCGAGTCGAAAATCGCGGAGAAAGCATGCTTGTAACCATCGGCGATAGAAGATTTCAAACTCTTGCCCAAACGAAGCTCCTCTTTGGTACGCTCGAATATTAGCACGTTGGCATCGACAGCCATACCCATCGACAAAACGATACCGGCAACACCCGAAAGCGTGAGCACCGCTTGTAACGAGGCCAAAATACCCATCGTGAAAAACAAGTTACATATAACACCGAAACTGGCGATAAGACCCGGAGTAGCCCCATACATCATGATCATATAGATCATCAGCAAGATGATAGCGGCGACAAACGAAATCACACCGCTTTGGATAGCTTCCTGTCCCAACGAAGGACCGATAATATCCTCTTGAACAATAGTCACGGCAGCAGCCATCTTACCCGACTTCAACACGTTAGCCAAGTCCTTAGCCTCTTCGGGAGAGAAACCTCCGGTAATCTGCGAACTACCGCCCGAAATAGCCGAGTTGACATTGGGGAAAGAATATACCTGATTATCCAACACGATAGCAATCGCATTGCCGATATTGTCACGAGTAAGTTTTTCCCATACTTTGGCTCCCTCGGCATTCATGGTCATGCTCACCACAGAACCCTGTATCTTATCGAAGTCGTCACGAGCATCGGTTATTACATCGCCACCTAACGGAGCCTTGCCGCCTTTACCGGCTTTCAATGCGATAAGCTGATACATGGTTTGCTTTTCATCGATGGCTTTTACCGTCCAGCGGAGAATGAGGTCGCTCGGAAGAATATCGCGGGCGATTTTGCTTGCCAACATGGCATTCACCGCTGCCGTATCGTTCTTATTGACAATACCAATAACCGGAGATCCTCCGTAACTTTGTGTATAATTCATCAACGAAAGCAACGGATTCTGTTTACGGATACGCTCCATAGTTTCGGCTTCCGATGCCTCCTGCTGTAATTTTTTCTTCAACGACGAAGCCGTGCTGTCAGCTGCAACGGCTGCGGTATCGGGCGTAGCCTCGGCAACGACCGGAGCTTCTTCCTCTGCCGGCTCTTGCGCAGCATTGGCCGCAGCGATAGCGTTATTTACGGCATCGAGTTTCGGAGCAAGTTGTTCCAGTTTATACGTCTCCCAAAATTCGAGGTTAGCACTACCCTGCAACAATTTCCTCACACGCTCGGGTTCTTTGATACCCGGCAGCTCGATAAGAATAAGACCGTCCTTTTCCAACTTTTGAATATTGGGAGCGACCACACCGAAACGGTAGATACGAGTACGCAATACGTTGTACGAGTTATCCACCGCGCTATTCAATTCTTCGCGAAGAATTGAGATTACCTCGTCGTTAGTCGATCTGGGGGTTATTTTATCTTTTAACTGGAAAGTGCTGAAAATAGCCGAAAGTCTCACATTCGGATCTATCTTTTTGTATTCGTTGTAGAACGAAACAATAAAGTCGTTGTTCCCGGCCTGAGCAGCCTGAGCGGCAGCGATAGCTGCGTTGAAGTTAGGATCCGGGTTATTATTCGACAAAGATTTGAGCACGTCTGCCACAGAAATTTGCAGCGTTACGTTCATACCTCCTTTCAGGTCAAGACCCAAACCTATTTCCATTTCACGGCATTGCTGATACGTGTAATACCACCAATACACCTTTTCCGTAGAGATAGAGTCGATATAATGTTTATACTTAGCCTCATCGCCCGCAGCATACTCTTTCGCCTTATTATTGTAAATAGCGGTTACAACCGAAAACGAAAGATAGAACAAACAGATAAGTGTAAGCAAAACCGCAACGACTCTAATAAATCCTTTGTTTTGCATGTGACTATTACTTTATTTTTTGTTTAATGAATTTCGTATTTTTATCAAGGTGCAAAGATATATTATTTTTTCACAGAAGCCCAAAATTATTCGATTTATTTATTATTAGCGTTTTTTACACCGATAAAGCACAATCCCCCAAAGAAACATGAAAAAGAAAACGGTTATATCTTTTTCAAGATTTAATATTATTTTTGTACTTCGGTTATAACCCGAGGTTCATGCCCCGATCGAAGTGCCGCATTTCCTATATTTCGATGTGACGGCAAATCGATTATTAACCCTATAAGTTATGCCCAATTATATGAACAAAATAGGAGGAAAGCCACAAGAGCGTAGTTCAAATATCGAACTTCTGAGAATACTTTCGATGTTCTTGGTTCTGATGATTCATTATATCCCCTCCCGAACACTGCCGACACACGACACATTGGCCCACGATACGCTCGGCACACTGTTCGATCTCGAATTGCGTAGTATCAGCTTCGTCTGTGTCAATTGTTTTATTCTCATCTCCGGGTACTTCGGTATCCGTTGGAAATTAAAATCTTTCTCCAACCTCCTTTTTCAAATATTGTTCTGGGCGATCGTATGCCCTGTTATCGTATTCGCCGCGACCGATTCCCTCAACATGACCGACCTATTCAAGACATTATATCACAACACATTCTCCCGCTGGTTTATCGAAGCGTACATCGGACTGTACATACTGGCCCCGATGATAAACCGCTTCATCGAAAAATCGACACATCGGGAGTTGGGTATATTCATTCTTGCTTTTTATCTGTTCAGCACCTTGTTCGGCTACTTGGGAAAAGCCTATGACTTCAACAAAGGCATGAGCATCATCAGCCTCGTGGGGCTATATTTGATAGGAGCCTATCTCCGCCGGAAACAAGACGGCATATTCGATCTCTCGAAATACGTCTATTTAGGTGTTTACCTCGTTACCGGATTCATTATGGTAGCCATCGCCGCCCTCATCTTGAAAGCAGGATTCACGATTACCCCTTATAGCTACCTCAACCCCCTTATCGTTCTCGAATCCATAGCCCTGTTCTTGTTCTTCAAAAAACTAAATATCGGTAGCATAAAATGGATCAACTATATCGCAGTTTCCTCGTTCGCCGTATATTTAATCCATAACGACCTCTCCATTAAACCCCTATACTGCGCAGCATGCGACTATATCGAAGCGCGTTACACTCCATCATTCCCGTATGCCTTGCTGTTTATGGTGGGAGTATTCATCGTATCGGTAATGGCAGATAAAGTCCGGCTGTTCATATACAAACATACGCTATTGAAACTATTAAAATAAAAAAATTATACCCTCTCCTCGCCCGTCGGGGTGTGGGAGA
>ENA-ORNR01001353-ORNR01001353.1-human-gut-metagenome-genome-assembly--contig:-NODE-1353-length-22565-cov-6.292137_pt1 | contig 22565 bp, 18 predicted proteins | sample MGYA00242114_ERZ509020 | MGnify/ENA primary metagenome ERZ509020 (study PRJEB26280, sample SAMEA2338758) | human gut metagenome | biome: human gut; feature: human-associated habitat; material: faeces...
GGGCAAGGCTGCTCCATAGGCTGTTACCTCCCTCCATGCTGATGGCGGGGCGTTCTACGCTGTGACGCATAGCCAACGCAAGTATCATTATTCTTTGTATATGGTCGTCGCCCGCAAGCCTGCCACGGCTTATCTGCAATGCTGGTGTTCGTCGCTCCGCTCCGGAATCGGTTCACCCCCTGTTCCGTCGTATCCCCGCGCACCCATTGCCGGCTCGCACATACAAAACGTATCTGTTGACCCTATTCAGTTGTAATCAGGCTATTTACCTGTTGCGGTTGATTGTCAACCGGGGAAAACGCAGCATCTTCCAATGCTGTGTTTTCACAGACTGGCAATCCAGCGTCTTTGCCTGTTCGGTAACAGCCCGTTCGCAGCGCAGACAGACCATGCGCCCCTCCGGGATGATCTCACCACACATCACACAGCGTTCCTCAGAAAAATACATCATGGCAGGCTCCTTTTGGGGTGGCGAAATACGTCTCACGGTGAGACGCATTTTGCCACTTTTCGTAATTGCTCAACTTGCAAAATCAGGCTGCGGTTCGTGACAGTGGAAACCGAAAATTGCGGCGTAAAGCGCAGATTCGGTCAGATAGCTCAGCTCATCATCTGGAAATGTGTAGCTGTGCCCGTCTCCATCGTCGTAGGTCACAAGACACTTGCTGGCGACATAGCCCTCAAAGTGGCGTCGGATCATTAAGATGGCCTCGGTATCGCCGCGCTGCGCGGCGCATATTAACGCATACGGAATTTCTTTCATGGCGCCTCCATCAAAAAATCTCTCAGCCAGCACACAGCGCGGTTGCGCTGGCGCTGGACGGCGCTGACGCTCATATCGAGCATTTTGGCAATTTCGGCATCGGTCAGGTCGGCAAAAAAGTACAGGAGCGTAATTTCCCGTTTGCGGAGCGGAAGATATGTAAGGGCCTGTGCCAGTTCCGCATTGTGAACCACGATACGCTGTCCGCGAACGTCAAAGGTCACAGCTTCTTCTAATGCAGCCTCCTGCGGCGGATCGCTTGAATTCAACTTGAAAAGCAGCGCGTCATTCAGCGCAGCCAACGGCCGTTCCATTTCCGCACGGCGCTCTTTTTTCTGGATGCCGCGCCGGATAGCATGGTCGATTGCCGCTTTACAGTAGGCTTCAAATGTGATTTCGTTGTAGCGTTGTTCAAACCGTTCGTTTTGTGCGTCCATACGTTGCTCCTTTTTGTCCCTCTACTCCCTAACAGTCTGCAAAAGGATAAAAAGCCCACTTTTCGCGCAAAACGCAAAAACTTCCTATAAAAAACTATTTCTCAGCACCGTTCGACGCGACAAATCGAGAAAAAGAAAAGCACAAAGTCCTCCTCCTGAAACCAGGAGAAGGACTCTGAACTTACTCCGCTAAGCCATATTTGGTCTTGACCCGGTCGAGCTTTTCAAGCATCGGCTCTGCGCCAAGCCAGAGGAACACGAACGTTGCCATGGCGCGGACGAGGTCGATGGGGATGCCGGTGACGTAATAGCTCAGGATAATTTTCCAGTTGATCGTGTTGGACCACAGGAGCGCAGACGCGGGATTCATAATGCCGCCGTAGATGATCGTGGACGCGATCACGCCGAAGATACAAAGGCTCAGCCGCCCGCGCCGCAGAACGCCCTTGCGGTACAAGACGCCTGCCAGCCAGCCGATGATACCCATTGCGAACATCTGCCACAGGAGCCGACTGTGGAGGACACCATCGCCATCCTGCGTGGTCTGGAATCCCGGTATGAGGTGTTTCACGGCGTGAAGATCACGGACAACGCGATTATTGCCGCCGCAACGCTTTCCAACCGCTATATCACCGACCGCTTCCTGCCGGACAAGGCCATTGACCTGATCGACGAAGCGTGTGCCATGATCCGCACGGAGATGGACTCCATGCCAACCGAGCTTGACGTGATTAACCGCAAGATCATCCAGATGGAGATCGAAGAGGCTGCCCTCAAGAACGAGGACGACGAGCTGTCAAAGGGACGGCTCAGTGAGCTGCAGAAGGAGCTGGCCGAACAGCGCGACAAGTTCAACACCATGAAAGCGCAGTGGGAAAACGAAAAGAACGCGATTGGCCGCGTGCAGCAGCTGCGTGAAAAGATTGAGCAGATCAACCGCGAGATTGAAACCGCACAGCAGAACTACGATCTGGAAAAGGCCGCAAAGCTGATGTATCATCGACCTGCAAATCGCGGCGCTCAACCGCCGTCTGGCCGACAAGCAGCTGCGTTGTGAGCTGACGCAGGCTGCAAAACAGTTCATCATCGACGCGGCCTACGATCCGCAGTTCGGCGCGCGTCCGCTGCGCCGGTATGTGCAGCATACAGTGGAAACGCTGCTTGCAAAGAAGATTTTGGAGGGCAGCGTCCAGCCCGGTTCGACAATTACCGTCGATACGGAAAACGGCGAGCTGGTGCTTCGCTGAGTGTAAGGCAAATAGCAAATGCCCGGAACGCGAAATGCGTTCCGGGCATTTTGCACCCACAGGGGCGTCTTTTCTTTTGCTTTTTATTCCTGCTGCGCGCAGTCAAACAGCCTTTCAATCAGATTACTGCCCTGAAACAGCGGCTGAAGGACGGCGCACGCCGAGCCGTAGATCGGCGAGTTTGCGCCAAAGCGCGACTTGACAAAGCGCGGGCGCAGCTGCTGCTGGTGTACAGAGACGTTGATATCGGCCACCCACTGCTCCAGATACCGCACGAACTCCTCCGGCAAAAACGCCGCGTCATGCCCAAGCACCACCAGCGACACGTTCACCAGATTCAAATAGTTGTTCAGTCCGAACGAAAGCTGCCGCATGGCATTATAAAACACGGTGTATGCGGCCTTGTTCGTCATGGCAAAGCCGGCGGCCTGCTCCATGCTGTCAAGCTCCACGCCGCACTCGTCGTGAATCAGTGACAAAATTGCCGGCGCACTGGCGTAAAGTTCCAGACAGCCGCGGCTGCCACAGGTGCAGCGCGGGCCGCCAAAGTCAATGGATGTGTGGCCAAGCTCGCCGCATGCGTCAAGCAGCTCATGATGTGATACCAGCGCCGCGCCAAGCCCCTCGGTAATGCCCATATAGAGAAAGCTGTCGGCGTCCTTGCCGGCGCCAAAGTAGAGTTCGCACAGGCCGGACGCGTGCATATCGTTGCAGACAATAATCGGAAAACGGAAATACGGCTGAAGCGCGTCGCGCAGATTTAGCGAACGGATGCCGAAGAAATCGGTGACATAGGCGATGCCGCTGGCATCGCTGCTGATAACGCCGACGGTGGAGATGCCCATGCCCAGAATCGGCCGCTCAGTGTGCTCGGTCAGCTGCTCGGCAAGCTCACGCAGCTTCTGCAAAAAGCTCTCTTCGTTTTCAATCGGGGTGAGCGGGCGCTTGGCGCGCGCCAGAAGCTGAAGCGACAGATCGCACACCACGCCGTACAGACACGTGCGGGAGATGTAAATGCCCAGCACCACCGGCGACGTGGAGCAGATGCGCAGCAGCATCGGTGTGCGCCCGGGCGACTTGATGGGGTCTTGCGGCGCAAATTCCTCGATGATGTGCTTTTGCAGCAGCTCGCTTGTGATGTTTGTCACGGTCATGGGCGACAGATGCAGCCCCTCGGAAAGCTCGCTGCGCGTGATGCTCCCCGCCGTGCAGACGGATTGCAGCAGCAGTGCGCGGTTTCGCTCCTTAACCTCGATCAGATTGATGCCGGCCTTTTTCATAGCGGCTCCTTTTTGCACTTGCAGCGCCGAAAATTCCGCCGCTTTCGGCGAAATGGCGCGGCAGCGCATATTTATCATTTTAAAAATATTATAGTATATTTGCGGGGGATTGTAAACCGCCGCCAGGGGGATTTTATCCTGCGGCGATAGCCGCTGTGTCTCCGGCGGCGTCACCCACACAAGACAGCGGCCTGCAAGGGAGGGAGCGTCCCGACAGAGGCACAAAAAATTCGCGCCGCCCCTCGGGCGGCGCGGGCATTGTTTACCTGAATCAGTTGGTATCGGCGCACAGGGGGCCGGCCAGCTCTTTCATATAGAACAGCTTACCGGGCATGGTGGGAATGTTGCTGGACGTGACGTACTGGCACGGGCCATAGCGCAGCGTCATCCAGAAGCTCATGCCCTGCCACTGCATACCGCGGGACAGAACGCCGTCTGCGCCGCCGATGGCGTAGTCGGAGTTGAAGATGATCCACGGGCCGATGGTGTTGGCATAGCACGGAATCAGCGGCCAGCTGGAGCGGAACGACGTGATGGCGTTCTGCTCGATGGTGAACGGATGCAGACGCGCGCCGACGCGGTACTCGGCTGCTTTCCAGTCCTCATAGGAGGCGTAGTCCTTGGCAAAGTGCGGCTCCCAGAATGCAATATGGCACATACGGCCGATGCCGTAGACCAGAACCTGCTTTGCACCCTCAGCCTTCAGCTTGCGGATTTTCTCCGGATAGGTGGGCAGATTTTCCTTGGTTGCAAAGTTGCGCTGATTTTCGGGGACAGTCAGCTCGCCGAGCGGGCCGTAGAACGCGCCGGTCATGGCGTTCTGGAACGCGGCGGGGTCGGATGCGGGCAGCGTGTTGCCCTCGGCGTCAGCCCACTCGTCCATGTTGAAGCCGTAGACGTGCTTGCAGTCCACATTCCACTCTTTCAGGAAATAGACCGCCCACTTGTACATACCCATCGGGCCAACCGGCAGGATGAGAATCAGCTTTCTGCCCTCTTCCTTGGTGAGCCTGATCTGCATGGCAATTTCGTGACCCATGTATGCGCCGAACTCTTCAAGGTTCGTGCACTCGACGGGACGGAAGCCATCGTTCCAGAAGCTCTGGCGTTCGCCGACGGAAGATGGATCGTTGGAGACGCAGTCATAAATCTTGGAAATGTCCCAGCCCTCGGGCAGAACTTCGGAAAAATAGGAACCCTTGAGGGTATCGACCATGTTCATAATAGAAAACCTCCTTAAATTGCGCGGCGAAAGCCGCAGGTATTCTGTAAGTTCATCATACCACGCGGCTTTTCGGGTGTCAATTCGGGACAGGGGGTATTTTTAAATAGATTTTAGAAATGAAATTTGTGGATTTTTCACAGAATCCGGTCAATCGCCCAGAATCAGGCGGCCAAAATCCTGCGGCCGGTGGAACTGCGGCGTGTCACAGCGCATGGGATTCCACGACAGGTAGTGCTGTCGCACGGTCAGATCGCCGCACTTATAGCAGTTGCCGTACATGGCCAGCCCCTCGCACGGTGTAAAGTCCGGGAAAAACCGGCGGATAAACGCAAACGGCACACGGTAGGTGATCTCCCAGCCATCGGACAGGCGCGCGGCCTTTGGCTGGAACAGCGCGGGCTCGTCGGCAACAATCAGACGCGTCAATTCCGTCACATTTGTGCCATATCCGAGATATAACGCACAATTTGGGTTAAATTCGAAGTTGAAGTAGCGCAGATCGTCGGTGGGACGGAGGAAAAATTCCAGACAGCTGTCCTCGCAGACCGACTGCAAAAGTCCGCTGTGCTCGGCGCGGATTTCTGTTTCCCACGCGCGCAGGCGAACATAGATCGCCGCTTCGTCCCAGCAGAGCTGCCCCTGTGCACGGATATCGACCGGGGGATTTGTCCACTGGAGGTTGTCAATCGGAAGTGCGTCAATTGTGTCCCAATCGGGGGCGGATGTGACCTTTTTCAGAACATAGCTTCGCATTTTAGATACTCCTTTATTCCTTGAGTGTTTTTTCGTATTCCGTGGGGCTCATGCCCGTTTGCTTTTTAAAAAGATTGGAGAAATAGTAGATGCTCTCAATGCCGATGCGCTCGGCGATCTGTGTGAACGTGAGGTTTCCCTCGCGGATCAGACGCTTTGCCTCGCCGATGCGCAGCGCCGTGAGATAGCGCACCATGCTCTGGCCGATCTGCTCGTGGAACACGCGCTTGAGCTGTGAGACGCTTATGCCGAGCGCCGCGGCCAGCGATGGAAGCGTGATGGACTCGGAATAGTGCGCGGCAAGATAGTCGCGCGCCTGCTGCGCCAGCAGCAGATGCTGGTGAAACTGCGTGGATGTGATGGCGCGCTGGGAAAAGCGGACATTGTCGTCGCGGCGGCAGATGCAGATGAACAGCTGCTCCAGATAGAGCTTGATCAGCTGGTCGCTGCCCCACGGGGCGGTGGGCTTTTTACGCAGATTGACCAGCGCGGGATCGTTTTCAAAATACTGATACGCCTGCTGCGCCTCGTCCATCAGCGGCTTGAGGCACTGCTTCTCGCGCTGGTGCAGCAGCAGAACCTTTTTTTCCAGCCGGTGCATGGCTTCGCTTTCGCAGCAGAACGCCACCACCATCACGTCACTTGCGCCGACCGACTGGAACGAATGAAACTCATACGGGCAGTGAAACGCCAGCTCGCCGGCCTTTAGAAAATACTTGTCCGCCCCGGCAGTGACAACGATGCTGCCGCGGTCAACATAGATAAACTCCCAGAAAAAGTGCGACTCGCCGGAGAAAACATAGCCGTTTTCCAGCTTGTAATACGAGATATTCACGATGGCATCCACGTCAAAAACCGTGGCAAGCGGGATGGGTGTGTATTCCATTTTCATGGCGGCAGACATCCTCTGTAGCTGATTTTATAAATTTTGCACCGGATTTTATATTGTCAGGCCAAAATTCGAGCTTATAATGGAATTATAAGCGGAATCCGAACGAAAGTAAATACGGAAAGGAAGATGCACAGATGAAAAAATCAATCAGCTATTGGTCTTTCAGCGGGAAAAACGTGTTTGAGGCGATGAGGCTAGCAAAGGATGCGGGCTTCGACGGCATTGAGCTGACGCTGGATGCAGAGGGCGACGTGACGATGGAGACTGCGCCCGAAAAGCTGGCCGAGATCCGCCGCGCGGCGGAGGAAATCGGCATTGCGCTGCCGAGTGTGGCAAGCAGCCTGTACTGGGCGTATTCGTTTACTTCGGACGATCCGGAGGAGCGGGAAAAGGCGCATCAGGCGGCAGTCTGCGAGATCAAAACGGCAAAGGCGCTGGGCGCGGACACAGTTTTGATCGTGCCGGGCAGCGTTTCGGTGGAATTTGTGCCGGAGCGGCCGGTTGTGGCGTATGATGTGTGCTGGCAGCGCGCGGTGGCCGAGATGAAGCGCCTTGCGCCGGTGGCGGCGGAGCACCAGATTCACATCGGCGTGGAGAACGTATGGAACAAGTTCCTGCTCTCTCCGCTGGAGATGCGCGCGTTTATCGACGAGATCGGAAGCGAGTGGATCGGCTCGTACTTTGACGTGGGCAACGTGGTCTACGCGGGCTATCCCGAGCAGTGGATTCGGATTTTGGGCAAGCGCATCAAAAAGGTGCACTTCAAGGACTTCCGCCGCAATCCGGGCGGACTCAATTCGTTCGTGGACATTCTGGCGGGCGATGTGGACTGGCCGGCGGTGATGCAGGCGTTTGAAGACATCGGCTATGACGGCTGGGCGACGGGCGAGATGATCCCGGCCTATGGCCACGCCTCTGACCAGATTATTTACAACACGGCGGCCTCAATGGGGCGCATTCTGGAAAAGAAATTTTAAAAACGGACAGACAGGAGGAACGAATATGATTCGAGTAGGACTGATTGGCTGCGGCTTTATGGGCGGGATGCACGCGGCGTGCTATGCGGCGCTGGCGGAGCTTGGCGTCAAGGTGACGGCGATTGCCGATGACCGGCCGGAATTTCTGGCACAGATGAAAGAGCAGACCGATGCGCAGACGTATGAATCGGGTATGGCGCTGATTGAACAGGCGGACGTTGACGTGGTGGATATCTGCCTGCCAACGTATCTGCACACGGCGCACGCGTGCGCGGCGATGGAAAAGGGGCGCGATGTGTTCTGCGAAAAGCCCGTCTGTCTGACGGAGGAGGATATGCAGGCGCTGCTGGAGACGAAAAAGCGTACCGGCCGCAAGGTGATGGTCGGTCAGGTCATCCGTCTGTGGGACGAGTACGCATGGCTGAAAAAGACCGTGGACGCGGGAACGTATGGCCGCGTGCTTTCGGGTGTATTCCAGCGCGTTTCGTCGCGCCCCGGCTGGGCAAGCTGCAACTGGCTGCACACGCCGGCGCAGTCGGGCGGCGTGGCCGTGGATATGCACGTGCACGACGTGGACTTTGTGCGCTATCTGCTGGGCGAGCCAGACCGCATTCAGGCGGGCGTCTATCGTGACAGCGACGGACTGATTGAGCAGATTTTTGCTATCTACAACTATGGCAGGGACGTGGCAGTCAGCGTCGAGGCCGCGTGGGACTATCCTGCGTCGTTCCCGTTCTCGGCCACGTTCCGCGTCAAGCTGGAAAAGGCGACCATCACAAACGATGCAAACGGTCTGACCGTGTATCCGAACGACGGCGATGCGTTCCATCCGGAGCTTGCCGCGCAATATACCGGCGACAACCGCATCGGCGGCAATATTTCGTCGCTCGGCGGGTATTATAACGAGCTGAAATACTTTGTTGAGGGATTGCAGGGCAAAAACGATCTGTCGGTTGCGCCGCTGGAGGAGGCCATTGCCTCGGTGCGGCTGGTCAAGAAAGAAATTGAGGCCGCAGGCGGTCTGCTGGCCTGAGAGATGGCAAAGTTCGCGAATGACGGACAAAAGCGAACATAAACGAACAAAAGCCCGCGGGTATGCGCAAAAAACGCATGCCCGCGGGCAAATTTTATGGAAAAGCGTCTAAATTTACCGTCGATTATTTTTAAAAAGAGTTGAAAGAATGGGGCGCAAAAACCGCAAAACGTGTGGCAACATCGACCAAAATCACGGTGGTTGAGTTGTGAATAATTCACCATTATTACAACATTCGTAAAGATTATTTAGAAATTGTGTTGACAAAAGACCGCACTTCGGTCTATTATGGATGCAAGGCAATAAGACTCGCGGCGTATTTATTCTGCCGCATGGCCGTGCCGCCAAGACAATCGGCCGCACGCGCCCCCTTAATTTCAGCAAGAGGTGAAAAACATGAGAGTTCTGGCGATTGGCTGCCACCCCGACGATCTGGAGATCGCCTGCTCGGGTACACTCCGCAAATATGTAGAGCAGGGCGCAGATGTGTATATGTGCCATGTTGCAAACGGTGATCAGGGCCATGTCATTATTGAACCCGGCCCTTTGGGCAAGATCCGTGAAAAGGAAGCGGAAAATGCCGGCAAGTTTATCGGTGCCAAAGAAGTTTTCAACATTAACGTTTCGGATATGCAGGTGAACCGCCACGATCAGGCGCAGATTGACGCCGTGGCCGACGTGGTTCGCTATGCGCGTCCCGACGTTATCATCACGCACAACGACGTGGATTATATGCAGGATCATGTGGAGACCAGCCATCTGGCCACCAATGGCGCATTTATGTCGGGTCTGCCGCACCGCTCGGTCAACTACCCGGCCTTTGAGAGCATGATTCCAACGTTCTTTATGGATACCCTGGCGGGCGTGGACTTCAACCCCACCCACTATGTCGATATTACCGGCCAGATTGAGATGAAGCTGAAAGCGCTTGAGATGCATGAGTCGCAGATCAAGTGGATGCTTGACCATGACGGCATCGACTTTGTGGATATGATCCGTACCTGCTCAAGATATCGCGGATATCAGTGCGGCGTTGCCTACGCCGAGAGCTTCCGACCCTATAACGTCTACCCCCGTCACAGCACCAAGCACCTGCTTCCGTAACCGGCTGCGTGAGCGCCGTAGCGCGTAAGAGCGAAAAAACTAGGAGGAATGAATCAAATGAGCACAAAAGCAATCACGTTAAACAGCAAAAAGAGCGTCGGCGCACTGGTTAAGGACTGGATGAGCCTTGTCGGCATCGCCATCCTGGTTGTCGTATTCTCTATCATTTCGTATGTAAAGTTTGGCGCACAGTACTTCCTGACCTGGAGCAACTGGAAAAACATTCTTCTGCAAAGCTCTACCGTCGCCATCGTTGCCCTTGGCCAGTCGATCATGCTGCTGACCGGCAATTTTGACCTTTCCCTTGGCCGTATGGTCTGTCTCACCAGCTGCGTGGGTGCCATCCTGATGAAAAACGTCGGTATGTCCACCGGCCTTGCCATCCTGATCATGTTCGCCATCGGCCTTGCCGTCGGCGCAGTCAACGGCTTCATGGTCTCTTATGTCGGCGTTCCCGCGATGATCGCAACGCTTGGCACGCAGTACATCTGCTACGGCCTTGCAAAGCTGCTGACGCAGGCTGTGCCGATTGCCAACATGCCCGATAGTATCTCGTTCCTTGGCCGCGGCTATATCTTCGGCGGCGTATTCCCGGTCTGCGTGCTGCTGATGATCATCGTCTACGCAATTGCGCAGTTTGTCACTTCCAAGACCCGCGTCGGCCGTAACCTCTACGCCGTCGGCGGCTCGCGTGAAGCGGCATTCTTCTCCGGCATCAACGTCAAGGCCTATCAGTTCGGCACGTTCCTGCTGGGCAGCGTTCTGGCTACGTTCGGCGGTCTCGTCCTGATGTCCCGACTCAACTCTGTCGCCGTCACCAACGGACAGAACTATGAATTTGACGCCGTTATCGGCTCGATCATCGGCGGCGTTTCGCTGGCCGGCGGCAAGGGCCGCGTCATCGGCACGATGTTCGGCTGCATCTTCCTGAACACGCTGTTCAACGGCTTCTCCCAGATGGGCGTCGATCCGTTCGTGCAGGACGTTCTGAAGGGCGTTGTCCTTGTGCTTGCCGTCACGCTTGACGTTGCCAGCAACAAGAAGAAGTCCTGATTGACCTGACCGAAGTATCACAGAAAGGTTGGGTGAACAATGGATAACAACTACATCTTAACATTAAAGAATATCACAAAAGAGTTCCCCGGCGTCAAGGCGCTGGATGACGTCACCATCAACATTGAGCGCGGCACCATCCACGGTCTGGTCGGCGAGAACGGCGCAGGCAAGTCCACCCTGATTAAGGTTCTGGCCGGTATCTACCAGCCGAATAAGGGCGAAATCATTCTGGACGGCAAGCCCTGCCGCTTTAACAGCCCCATCGAGGCACGCCGTGCCGGCATCAGCGTTGTCCATCAGGAAATCAAGCTGGCCGAGCCGCTGAGCGTTGCGGAAAATATGTTCCTTGGCAACGTCCAGCTGAAAAACGGTCTGGTTGACTGGAAGGGCATGCGCCGCCGCGCGCGGGAGATCGTTGAAGATCTCGGCATGGACATCGACATCAACGCGCAGGTCTCGTCTCTGACCGTCGCGAAAAAGCAGATCGTCGAGATCATGCACGCCATTAACAATAATTCCCGCATCCTGATCATGGATGAGCCGTCGGCCGTTTTGACCGACCGCGAGCTGGAGGTTATGTTCCGCATTGTCAAGCAGCTGCGCGACAAGGGCATCACCATCATCTATATCTCGCACCGTCTGGACGAAATCTTCGGCCTGTGCAGCAACGTCAGCGTCCTGCGCGATGGCCGTCACATCGACACGATTCCGGTCGCTTCCATTGACCGTCAGGGCCTGATCAACATGATGGTCGGCCGTGAGATGGGTCAGGAGTATCCGAAAGAGGTTGGCAACGTCGGCGGAACGATTCTGGAGGTCAAAAATCTCAGCCGCGGCATTTTGCAGGACATCAGCTTTGAGGTCAAGTCCGGCGAGGTATTTGGCATTTCGGGTCTGGTCGGCGCTGGCCGCACCGAGCTTGCCCGCGCCATCCTCGGCATTGACAAGCCGGAATCCGGCGAGGTCTATGTCCGCGGAAAGAAAGTTCACTATCGTACGTTTGCCGACGCCATCCGTGACGGTCTTGGCCTGATCCCAGAGGATCGCAAGCTCCAGGGGCTTGTCCAGATTATGTCGGTCAAGCGGAACACCACGCTGGTCAACATGAAGCGCGTACTGCGCGCCGGTGTGATCAGCAGCTCGCTTGAGGAAAAGCTGAGCAAGGAATACGCCGACAAGCTGCACGTTGTCACGCCGAGCATGGAGACCGAGGTACAGTATCTCTCCGGCGGCAACCAGCAGAAAGTGGTTATTGCAAAGTGGCTGTTCCAGAACTCGGAGATCCTGTTCCTTGACGAGCCCACGCGCGGCATCGACGTTGGCGCAAAGGTAGAAATTTACCGTCTGATCAACCGGATGGCAAAGGAGGGCAAGACCATCATCATGATCTCGTCCGAAATGCCTGAGCTGCTCGGCTTGTGCGACCGCATCATGGTTATGCATGAGGGTCACAAGATGGGCGAGCTGAACGCGGCCGAAGCTACACAGGAAAAGATCATGGCGCTTTGCAGCTGATGATCCAAACAACGGTCTAATCAGGCGCAGCCTGTTAGATAAAATTTAAGGAGGAATTACAAAATGAAGAAACTGATCGCGATGCTTCTTGCAATGGTCATGGTTCTGGGCCTGGTTGCCTGCGCAGCCAAGACGGAGCCCCCCGCGGCCGACACCAAGACCGAGACGCCCGCTGCGGAGACGCCCGCAGCAGAAACACCCGCTGAAGAGACCCCGGCTGAAGAAACGCCCGCTGCTGAAGGCGCTGTCAAGACCGACGAAATCGCAACCGAGGGCAAGGCTGCTGAGCTCGGCATTCCCGCCGCTGTTGTCCTGCAGGACACCACCGCGCTGGAAGGCAAGAAGATCGGCTGCTCCATCTGCTACAAGGGCGACGAATGGTGCGCAGCTCTGGCACAGGCTCTGGAAGCACTCGGCGCATACTACGGCGCTGACATCGTCTGCGAGGACGGCGACCTGAACGACGAGACCCAGACCAAGCAGATCGAGAACATGATTTCCAACAACGTTGACATCATCATGGTTGACCCCATCACCCCCGACGGCTCCGGCATTGCGTTGACGAATGCGGTTGAGGCCGGCATTCCCGTCATCATCTACGACGGCTACTGGACCGACGGCGAGGAAAAGGCTGTCACCACCGTCACCTGGGATCAGAAAGCAACCGGCACGCTGGTTGGCGAGTACTTCGTCAACTATGTTAAGGAAAACAACGGCGGCAAGTGCCGTGTGGTTGAGCTGACCAACGCTGTTTCCACGCACTGCCAGGAGCGCTTTGTTGGCCTGCATGAGGTTATCGACGCTGCCAATGCAGACGGCTGCGAAATCGAAATCCTGAACAAGTACGACTCTCAGGGCAACCGCGAGACTGCATACAACGCAATCTCCGCCATCGTCGAGCCGTATGACTACATCATCTCCGACGTTGACAACGGCGCGATGGGCGCAGTTGCAGCGCTGCAGGCTGTTGGCAACACCGACGTCAAGGTCTTCTCCATGGGCGCTTACGGTGCAGAGCCGTTCGGCAAGCTGCATGACAATGACGTGAACTATCAGGCTTGCCTGAACGTTGACGCTTGGGTTCTGGCACAGTTCATCTACGAAGGCGCAATCAGCTACTTCGAGGGCAAGGACGTTCCCACCAAGACCAACATCGACCTGTTCGTTGTTGACGGCACCAACGTTGAGAAATTCTGGAGCTTCGACTAATCTCCGGCAACTTCCGTAAACCGCGTAATCGCAGGGGGCGCAAGCCCCCTGCATCTGCAGGCGCATTGCGCCGATGCCCGCAGAGAGAAAACCGCGTTTTTGAAATTCGTGTTCCTTTCTGCGGAAAAATTATTAGACGTAAATCGTTACACAAAATCACATAGAAAATTGAAAGCATCCGTCGTAAGATAGGAGCAGGACAAAACGAACCGCCGTCTGGCAGCAACGGCGATGCTCCGGCACAGCCGGACAAGGCATATCCCGCCGGCACAGCCGGAAAAAACGTGTAAACTTGGAAATAATCGCAAAAATTCTGCGTTTTAGAATCATAAAAGGAGACAATTGCTATGAAAAAGCTTCGTTGGGGCGTTATCGGCGCGGGCGGTATTGCAGACCGCAGAACGATTCCCGGAATGATGCTGGCGAATAACGCCGAGCTGATTGCTGTAATGGAGATCAATATGGAGCTGGCGGAAAAGTCCCGCGCCAAGTGGGGCTGCAAGCGTGCGTATGACAGCGAGGCTGCGCTGCTGGCCGATCCCGAGATTGACGCGGTTTATATCGCGTCCCCCGTTGTGCTGCACGCCAAGCAGGCCATGATGGCCGCCGACGCTGGCAAGCATATTCTGATTGAAAAGCCGCTGGCCATGACCTCGGAAGAGGGGCAGAAGGTCGTTGACTACTGTGAGAGCAAGGGCGTCAAGATTGCGGCAGGTCTGATGATGCGCTTTGGCGCATACGTCATGGCTATGAAACAGGCCATTGCCGACGGCAAGATCGGCCGTCCGGTTTCGGGCTTCTCGCAGTTCACCTGCTGGTATCCCGATATGCCCGGCAACTGGCGTCAGAGCAAGAAAAACGGCGGCGGCGGCGCAATGATGGACATGGGCGTGCACTGCATCGACCTGATGCAGTATGTCACCGGCTCAAAGGTCAAGCAGGTTGCGGCGTTCCACGACACGCTGACGTTCCACTATGAGGTGGAGGACACGTCTACGGTTCTGATGCGGCTGGAAAACGGCTGCGAGTGCGTGGTGCAGTCCAACTTCAATATCCCCGACGAAGCCTCCAAGTGGCGTCTTGAGTTCTTCGGCGATCAGGGTCATCTGGTTGGCGAAAACATCATCGGCCAGATCGACGGCGGTACGCTGGACGCGATGTTCTGCGGCGAGGTTGGCGGCTATGACGCACAGCAGGACACCAAGGACGTCAAGGGCGAGCAGCTGGACGTGGAGTTCGGCAATATGTACACGCGCGAGATTGAGTCGTTCGGCAATTCGATCCTGAACAATCTTCCGCTGGAGGTTCCGGCGTCTGATGCGGTGCAGGTGCAGCGCGTTATGGAGGCGGCCTACCGTTCCAACGACAACAAGTGCGTTGTTGATCTGTAATTCAAAGAAAATTCCACAATCATGCTTCCCGCGCCGCCTGCGGCGCGGGAAGATAAAAAGAAACTGATTCCATAACGGTAGCGTCAATGACGCGAAGAGGAAAACTATGAAAAGACCACTCGATGTTGCGGTCGGCTTGTTCAATTGCTGCCGCGATCCGTAACTGCTTCAGAATGTCCGTCTGTCAACAAACTGATATTCTGAAAGGAGTCAATTTTAAATGGAGAAGAAAGCATCGGATTTCCGGTATAACACCGGCGAAACCAAAGTCCCGTGGGCTGCGGTCGGCGAAAACTATAACGCGCAGGATTTGATGACCATCATCCGGTTTATGATGAAAGGCAAGGGCGAGGCCTACGACGAGGCGCTGAAAACGGTTGAGAAGGACGTTCTCGCGCTGGACAAGGTTTCCGCGCCCCCGGCAAAGCTGTCGCTGGACGTGGAGGTTGGCAAGGCCGAGAATATGTGCGACGAATATCTGCACACCACTGGCTCTACATTTTTGACCAACTGCACAGCGGGCTTTGAGATTGCCTGCAAGTATACTGGACTGAAGCCAGGAGACGAGGTTATCGTTCCGGCCATCACGTTTGCCGCAACCATGGCGTATCCGCTTTCCATCGGCTGCAAGCTGGTGTTTGCGGATGTCGATCCGCTGACGCTGAATATGGATCCCAAGGACGTGGAGAAAAAGATCACCGACAAGACGAAGATGATCATCCCCGTCCACATTGGCGGCTATCCAGTCGATATGGATCCGATCATGGCGCTGGCCAAGCAGCACGATATTGTCGTCCTTGAGGACGCGGCGCACGCCTTTGGCGGCGAGTATAAGCACCGCAAGCTCGGCACAATCGGCGATTTTGGCTCGTTCTCGTTCCACGAGGTCAAGAACATCACCTCCTTTGGCGAGGGCGGCATCCTGTGTTCCAACGTGACAGAATTCCTGCCCGAGATGCGCCGCGCGCGCTTCCTTGGCACGGATTTCAGCAAGCATATCCCGAACTGGCTGTATGACGTCACCGCCATCCGCGGCAAGAACGGCCCGTTCGTCGCAACCAACTTCTCCACCACCGAGATTCAGGGTCTGGGCTTGCAGCTCCAGATTGCCCGAATCGACCAGATTATCGAAGCGCGCCGCCGCGCGTCCGAATATCTGACAAAGCGCCTTTCCGCCTGCGACGCTCTGATCCCGCAGGATCTGGGCAATGACGAAATCAAACCCACGTTCCATCTGTATCAGCTTCAGATCATCCCCGAAAAGGCGGGCGGCGATATTCAGCTGTTCAAGAAAAAGATGGACGCAAAGGGCGTCACGCAGATTCCTCACTTTGGCCCGCTGTATAAGTTCGAAATCCTGCGTGAGTATGGCTATGACGAAAAGGCAATCGCTGAGAGCTGCCCGGTGTGCGAGGAGGTATTCAACCACCGCTTTACGCACTTCCCGGTCTACGGCCTGACGCCGGAGCAGCTGGACTATATGGCCGACGCGATTCTCGAGTCTGTTGACGAGATGCAAAGAGGCGTGTAAGCGGCCAACGTTCGTAAATTTGCAACTGTTTTACACTTGAAGAAATGAGGTTTTAACATGAGCGAGAAAAAAGAAATTGTCATGAATGGCGCTGGCGTTGCCGAGCTGGGCTTCCCCGGCTGGCCGCAGTTTGACCCGAAGAGCAAGGCGGAAATCGCCGAAGCACTCGACACCGGCGCGGTCTGCTACTGGACCGGCCATAAGGGCATGGAATTTGAGGACAAGTTCGCCAAGTGGTGCGGCGCAAAGATGGCAATTTCCTGCACCAACGGCACGGCTGCGCTGCACATCGGCATCGCAACGCTGGGCATCGGCCCTGGCGATGAGGTGATCGTGCCGTCCTACTCGTTCATCGCGTCCTCGTTCGCGGTGGTGCAGGCGGGTGCGGTGCCCATCTTCTGCGACGTGGATGAGAGCCACACCATCGATCCTGATGACATCGAAAGCAAGATCACCGAGCGCACCAAGGGCATTGTCATTGTCCATCTGTATGGCGTTGTATGTGACATGGATCGCATCATGGCCATTGCCCGCAAGCATAACCTGTACGTTATCGAGGACTGCGCGCAGGCCATCGGCGGCAAGTATAAGGGCAAGTCCGTCGGCACGATCGGCGACGTGGGCTGCTTCTCGTTTGCACAGTCCAAGCACTTCACCACCGGCGGCGAGGGCGGCATGGTCGTCACCAACGACGAGGATCGCGGCTGGGAGGCACGTTCGTTCCGTGACCACGGCTATGACGTCAAGGCCAGAATGAATATGCTGGCGCTGGAGGAGAAGCTGCCCTATATCCACAACCGTGTGGGTTTCAACTTCCGTATGACCGAGATGCAGTCCATCGTCGGCATCAACGAGCTGGCGCGTCTGGAAACGTGGAATCTGCCGCGCCGCTTTGAGTACGCCAAGATGTACCGAGAGGCGCTGGGCAAGCTCGAGGGCGTCAAGTCGCTGCCGGTTGACACCGAGGAGCGTCAGTGCGCTTACTGGTGGTTCCCGATCATTCTGGATCTGGACAAGCTGGACATCGACGCGCCCGCGTTCCTTAAGGAAATGGCCGGCATGGGCATTCCCTGCTACGGCATTCAATGGCCGGAAGCATACGAGGAAAAGGCATATAAGGAGCTCGGCGGCTTTGGCTCGCATAAGTTCCCGTTCTGCTCCAAGGAGTACACCCGCGAGGGTCTGACGTATGAGGGCGTTGTATGCCCGGTGGCAAAGAGCCTGCGTGCCCGCACGGTGAACCTGTTCCTGCATCCCACGTGGGAAAAGGAGCACATCCAGAGAGTCATCGACGCGTTCACCACAGTGCACAACGCGCATCTGAAAAAGTAAAACAGCAGAAGCTGTATAAAACCGGCAAGCTGCCGCAGCCAACGGCTGCGGCAGCTTTTGCAGATACAGGAGGAAACAGAAATGGCAAATTTACAGGCTGGCTTTGCACGCGTAGACGTTACCCCGCCGCTTGGCATTGAAATTTCGGGTTATTTTGTCGAGCGCTTTGCGTCCGGCATTCTTGACGCGCTGGAGGCTTCGGCGCTGGCGCTTCGCTGCGGCGACGATCAGGCGATTTTGATTGCGCTGGACAATCTGATGATCGACAAGGAGACGATGCACGCCTATCGCGCGGCCATCGCCGAACGAACCGGCGTCAAGGCGGAGGCAGTGTTTATCGCCTGCTCGCACACGCACACAGGGCCGCTGGTTGGCAAGAGCGAGCTGGACGAAAACAAGTACGGCGAAAAGGAATATGGCGACTATCTGGGACGCAAGCTGTGCGACTGTGCGGTGATGGCAGTGCGCGACATGACGGATGCGAAGATGGGCTACGCCGTGGGCTGTGCGCCGCATATCGCATTTGTGCGCCGCTTCCGGATGAAGGATGGCGCAATCCGCACAAATCCCGGCGTGAATAACCCCGATATCGTTGCGCCGATCGGCGATGTAGACGAGCGGGTAAACGTGCTGCGCTTTGTGCGCAAGTGCGCGCCGGATATTGTAATTGCCAACTTTGGCGTACACCCGGACGTGGTGGGCGGCGACGAGATTTCGGCGGACTTCCCGCGCTTTGTGCGCGAGACGACCGAGGCGGCGCTGGACAACGTGCGGTGCATGTTCTTTAACGGCGCGCAGGGCGACGTGAACCACGTGAATGTGCACCCTGTGGGCGGCGATGCAAACGGTCTGCATCCGTGCTTTGACGACGCAGACCGCGGCTATGCGCACGCAAAGCACATGGGGCGCGTGATTGCGGGTGCGGTTTTGCAGGTATATGAAAAGGTGCAGTTCTGCGATGTGGACTGCGTCCGCGCTGCCGAGCGGATTGTAAACGCGCCGTCGAATATGCCGACAGCCGAGGAGGCCGCGCGCGCGGAGAAAATTGTGGAGCTGCACAACGCCGGACGCGATGCAGAGCTGCCGTTTGCGGGCATGGAGCTGACGACGGCGGTAGCCGAGGCGCTGCGGATGAAGCATCTGAAAGACGGCCCGGAGACGTTCCCGTTGCCGCTGAGCGGCGTACGCGTAGGACCGGTTGCGTTCCTTGGCATCCCCGGTGAACCGTTTACGGGCATCGGCCGGGGGCTGAAAGACGGTTCGCCGTTTGCCATGACGCTGCCGTGCTGCCTGACGAACGGCGCGGAGGGCTATTACCCAATGAAAGAGGCGTACGACGAGGGCGGCTATGAGGCCAGAAGCTCCAACTTTAAGGCTGGCATTGCCGAGCTGCTCATCGACGAGGGCGTCAAGCTGCTGAAGTCGCTGTAAAAAAGAGAAAGCGTCCTTTCCTGGCCGGGGGAGGGACGCTTTTTTGCTGCGCGCAGGGACGAACAGAGTCGTCTGCCCCCACAAACGCATGGCCGGCAATGTGTACAGGATTCCGATTACAGAGACGAGATTTGCTAAGGATGTTTTCTGCCAAAAATAAGCTCGTCAGCCTGTGCTTCACAGGCTGGCGAGCGGAGCGGGGCGACCTATGCCGCCCCGCTGCTTTTTTGCGATTGCTTATTTGCCCTGATATGCGCGGAAGAGGAAGGTGACAATCTGCGCACGCGTGCAGGAATCGTTCGGCATGAGCTTGCTGCCGTTGCCCTGTACGATTTCCTCAGCAAGCGCCCAGTTCATCGCGGGAAGCGCGTAGCCAGGAACGGAATCGGCGTCAGAGAAGCCGGACACCAGCTCCTGCAAGGTGACCGCCTCGGACGCAGCGTAGCGGAACAGAAACGCGACGGCTTGAGCGCGGGTGCATTCGCTGTCGGGAGAGAATGTGTTCTCCGTTGTGCCGGTGGTGATGCCCTCGCTGAGCGCCCAGCGGACGGCCTCGGCGTAGTAGCTGCCTTCGGGGACATCGCTCATGTTCATGGCGTAGTTCACCACGGGAGAACCGGCGGCACGCCACAGGAAGGTGACGATTTGTGCGCGGGTGCAAGGCTGGTTCGGCCCAAAGAGACCGTTGCCGATACCGCCGGTAATGCCCTTTTCCTGCGCCCACTTCACGGCCTCGTAGTAGTAGGCGCTGGTGGACACATCACCGAACGGGCTTGTCTCAACTTCCTTGACAAAGGCAGCATTGACTTCAACCTTGCTGGCGGGCATGGTAAAGGTATATTTGCCGTTACCCTTGTCGGTCAGTTTCAGCTCATTTCCGTTCTTGTCAATCACGGTGAGTTCATCCAGCTTGAAGCCGTCGTCCGGCTTGACGGTAATCGTCACGGTGCTGCCGCTGGTAGCATTTTTCGTGCTGACGGTCACAGTGCCGTTCTCCGTTTTGCCGGGGATAGTCACGGGATAGCTCGGGAAGAAAACGCCGGAAGAAGGGCCGCCGCCGGAGGAAGGCTTTTTGACCAGTGCTGCGATGGCATCTTCAATGGCTTTTGCCATTGCATCCACTTCGAATTGCTCTGTGATATTCTTGCCGCGCACAACAGCTTCAAGTGCTGCTTTCACAGCGGAAAAATCTATATAATCGTTCTCGTTCAGAGCATTCGCCTTTGCGATGGCTGCATCAACTGCGGTATAATCGGCAGGTTTGAAGACAAGATCAGAGATCGCGCGTTCAATAGCCGCCGCCATTGCATCTACTTCAGCCTGCTTTGCGATGACCTTGCCGCGGATCACAGCTTCTGTCGCGGCGCTCAGCGTCTCGATAGATTCGTCGGTGTATGCCGTCAGGTCTGCGGGAATCTTGCCCAGCGCAGCATCAACTACGGAGTAATCCGCTGGCTCCGCACCGCAAAGGGGCGTTTCGCCCTCGCGGAAAATCCAGCCGTTTGTTGGGCTGCTTGCATTGAGTGCGTCTTTGAATCCTTCGGTCTGCATTTCCTCCGGGGTTTTGGAGATCGCAGTTTCATTCGAGTTTTTAATCGCGCTGTTCGCATCTGCAAAATAGCAGTTCGTGATCGGACTTCTCGCAGTCGCATCCTGCTGCATAAAGGCGTATGTACTGGAAGCTGTACCGACTACCTTGCCAGTCGTATAGCAGTTTGTGACCGAGCCGTATGCATATGCAGCAGGAGCGTCTGTTCCGGCAAAGGTCGCCATCGATGCAAAGGCGCCCGTTACATCGCCGGTCGCGTAGCAATTTTTGATATTCAGTCCCCAAAGGCTGCCGGCAAAGCCGCCGGAATATGCACCGCCTGTGACATTCCCCGTGGCATAGCAGTTGCTGATAACAGTCTCAGGGTCGTTCTCACCGTTTCCCTTGCCGATCAAGCCGCCGACATTAGCACCGCCGTAATAATCAGGTTTTACATCCAGTGCGACATCAGCATGGCTGTATGTGATCTTAGCGGCCTTCCCCAACTCACCGATCAAACCGCCGATGGAGCCTTTACCGGAGCGTTCCTTAATTGTGCCGGAGGCGCTGCATTCCTCGATATGCTGACTTCCGTCCAGAGCACCCACAAGACCACCGTTCCAGTAGGCTGCCGCCGTGCCACTGTCCGGCGTATTCATCGTCATGCTCAGATTTGCCACATGACAGTTCTCAATCGGACCGCTGGCAGAGCCAGCGAGTGCGCCTGCCAATCCGATTATATAGCCGGAAACGTTCTTTGCTGTACCGTAAATTGTGATGTCGTCCAGATTCAAGTTGCTGATCTTGCCACCTGTCGCACCAAACAGGCCAAATACATCGGATTCCAGCGGAGCGTTTTCTGTTCCGATGGAAATGTTGAAAATGGTATGTCCTTTGCCGTCAAGATTTCCGGCAAACAGATGATAGTCTGTGCCTCCAAATAGTGCATCAGAAAAGGAATTTCCGATCGGCGTCCAGTCATGATTGGCCAAATCAATGTCCGCGGTCAGAACAAAATAGGAATTTTCGTACGGCTGGCCCTTGTTGACCTCGCTTGCCAGATATGCAAGCTGTGCGCCGTCGGCGATCTGATAGGGATCGCTCTCCGTGCCGGTGCCGCCTGCAAAAGCAGTGTCGATGCTGCCGTCCCATGCGCCGTCCGACGCCAGCGCCGCCGTGGGCAGCAGCGTAAAACATAATGCCAGAATAAGAAGCAGACTTCCGATGCGTTTTTTCATGGTGTATCCTCCTCGTATGATGGTCAAAATTTTGTTCATATCCGCCTGACCACAGCGGGCAAAGTCCACAGGTTACAGAGCGGTATCATCCCGTGGGTACCCACGGGATGAGGGGCGCGCCCCTCATCATAAGTTTTTCGCTTCATACTAATTCATAATAATTATATCCGCATTTTTGTAAAATGTAAATCGTTCTAAAGTATAAGACCGCACTTTTTTGAATATACTACTACTCTTTCATCGGCAAGCTCGATTTGCCAGCATAGGGGCACAAAAGAAAATGTTCCAGCCAGAGCAAAATACGCCCTGACTGGAACAAGAAAAAATTTTACACAGATTGTGCTTCCTTATCACACATGAGCACTATCGCCGGGTGCTGCGCCATTTGCACGAGAACGCACTCTCTGCGTCTGATCTGAGCCGCATTCAGAACGCGCTGACATTTCTCTCGCCGCTCTGCCGGGACACCCGCGAAGCCCACAAGGACATGATGGGTGTGACATTAAAAACCGATGCTCTGCTGAGAGCCAGCAGATAAACGACCACCCGCTGAACTGGCAGCGGGTGTTTTGCTTTCTCGCGTCCCAGCATCGCCAATACGCTGTGATTTCGTCCTGGAGCGG
>ENA-ORNR01001355-ORNR01001355.1-human-gut-metagenome-genome-assembly--contig:-NODE-1355-length-22508-cov-5.882421_pt1 | contig 22508 bp, 20 predicted proteins | sample MGYA00242114_ERZ509020 | MGnify/ENA primary metagenome ERZ509020 (study PRJEB26280, sample SAMEA2338758) | human gut metagenome | biome: human gut; feature: human-associated habitat; material: faeces...
CCGTCGAGCCATTCGACGGCAAAGCGTCCGACGCGCTGTCCGAGCGGAATATATTCCTGAAGCAAAATGCGGTTCACACGGCGCGGCCGCTCAAACTGCAGCGAGAGCGTCGCCGCCGTCACGGGAGGCGAACGCCGTCAGGCCGTGGCCGTGACGCTGGCAGCATCGTACGACGACTGGTGCATCTCGCGTCTGGCACAGCGCCTCGGCCGCAGCGACGAATATGACTTCCATCTCGGCCGCAGCTTCAACTACCGCAACCTCTTCAACCGCGAGACGGGATTCTTCCATCCGAAGGATGCCGCCGGCCAGTTCATCGAGCCATTCGACTACATCTTCTCCGGCGGTCTGGGCGCACGCGACTACTATGACGAGAACAATGCGTGGACATACATCTGGGACGTACACCACAACATCGCCGACCTTATCGCCCTATTCGGCGGGGAGAAGCCCTTCGCCGACAAGCTCGACCGGCTCTTTGCCGAGGGGCTGCACACATCCAAGTGGCAATACTACTCGAAGCTGCCCGACTCGTCGGGCAATGTCGGACAATATGTCATGGGCAACGAGCCGAGCTTCCACATACCCTACCTATACAATTACGCCCGCCGCCCGTGGCAGACGCAGAAACGTATCCGCATGCTTATGGAGAGCTGGTTCCGCAACGACCTGATGGGCATCTGCGGCGACGAGGACGGCGGCGGAATGTCGGCTTTCTACGTCTTCTCGGCCATGGGATTCTATCCCGTGACGGCAGGCATGCCCTACTACGTCATCGGCAGCCCGATATTCGACCGCGTCACCATACACCTCGACAACGGCAAGACCTTCACCCTTATCGCCCGCAACAACTCGGCCGACAACAAGTACATACAGTCGGCGCGCCTGAACGGCAAACCCTACGACAAGAGCTACTTCTCGCACGAGGATCTGATGGCGGGCGGCACACTGGAGCTCACGATGGGCAACCGCCCCTGCCTCACATGGGCCGTGGCGGAGGATTCGGTACCTCCATCGGAGGGATCCGGCATGCGGCCCATGAGCGGCAGGTAGGACTCGCGCGGCCGGCGGCATAACATACCGCATACAATGTAACGACAAGGTATATATACAATAAAAGATTTACGAAAGATGTACCATTTCGACAGCGACTACATGGAGGGTGCGCATCCCGCGATACTGGAGCGCCTGACCGCCATCAATTTCGACAAACACGACGGCTACGGCTGTGACTCTATATGTGACTCGGCGCGTGCACGCATACGCGAAGCGTGCGGTGCGCCCGGGGCCGAGGTTCATCTGCTTACGGGCGGTACCCAGACCAACGCCACCATGATCAAGGCTCTGCTGCGCCCCTTCGAGGGCGCTGTGGCGGCCGATACTGGACATATAAACATTCACGAGGCGGGCGCCGTCGAGGCTACGGGGCACAAGGTCCTTCCCCTGCCCCACACCGACGGCAAGCTCTGCGCCGAGACCGTCGCACGATATATCGACGACTTTCGCGCCGACGGCAACCGCGACCACATGGTATGGCCCGGCATGGTATACATATCGCAACCGACGGAGTACGGAACCCTCTACACGCTCGACGAGCTGGAGGCGCTGAGCCGCGTATGCCGCAGCCGCTCGATACCGCTCTATATGGACGGTGCGCGTCTGGGATATGCTCTCGCAGCACCGGCGTGCGACATGACTCTGCGAGACATAGCACGCCTGTGCGACATTTTCTATATCGGCGGCACCAAATGCGGCGCCCTGCTGGGCGAGGCCGTCGTCATACCCCGTGCGGGCCTCATACCCCACCTCTTCACCACCATCAAGCAGCAGGGCGCCCTGCTGGCCAAGGGTTGGATTCTCGGCGTGCAGTTCGACACGCTCTTCACAGACGGGCTATACCTCGACATCGCACGCGAGGCCATCGACACGGCCGCACGTCTGGCCGACGGCCTCGCGGCAGCGGGTTTCCGCACGGCATTCCAGCCCCTCACCAACCAGATATTCCTGCGGCTCGACCCCCAGAGTCTCCAGACTCTCTCCGCCGTTGCCACATTCAGCCCGTGGGAGAAACTCGCCGATGGCACGCAGATCGTACGTCTGGCCACCAGCTGGGCCACGCAGATGGAGGAGATAGAGGCATTTTTGGCGGAACTCGGGCGCAAATAGAGAAAAAAAACGCTTCGCGCGATATATTTAATCAAAAATATTACATCAAAATAGGTTCTTGTTGTTTTTTTTATTATATTTGTTATGCGATAATAAAAGCAGCAGGCCTATGAAAACCGTTCGACTACTTACAGCAGTATTTCTCCTGTGGACGGTGCCGGCACTCGCGCAGACCGAGGTCAACAGGATTTACGACGCCTCCGAGATGATGGACAACATCGAGGTGGCAAAGAGCATGGAGGTATTCGGCAGAGCCCTCTCGTCGTATTCGCAGAGCTACCTCACCAACTATGAGTTGGGATACGCCTACTACCTTCAGGAGGATTATACCCGTGCCGGACGTATCTTCAGCCGCCTATCACGCGACATGTCGGTCGACGACAGGCTGTATCAGGTATGGGGAAACAGCTACGCCGACCGCGGAAACGACCGCAAGGCCGAGAAGATATACCGCCGCGGACTCAAGGCATTCCCCCACTCGGGAGCCCTGCACATGGAGCTCGGAGCCCTCGCATTCAAGGACAAACGCTACGACGAGGCCCTCATGTACTTCGAGCGCGGCATAGAGCTCGACCCCTCGTATCCCGACAACTACTGGCGTGCTGCCGGAATATACCTCAGCTCGCCCGTGTCGGTCTGGGGGATGATCTATGGCGAGATATATATGAATATGGTGTGCAACGGCGAACAGAACATGGAGGTGAGCCGTCTGCTGGCCGAGGCATACGACTCGAACATCTGGCACGAGAAGAACGACCGCGGGCAGGATCTCATATACATAAGTTTCTCGGAAAACAACTCGATATGGTACGACGAGACCCTCAAGGTGATGCGCTTCCCGTACGGCGTGGCCGTATATGAGCCCACGCTGGGCAATGCCGTAGTCAAGGTGGGGCTGCCGCCATTCTCGGTCGACAATCTCTGCCGCATACGCGACATCTTCGTCGACGAATACTTCTCCGAACCAAACGACTACGGATACGTATATCCCAACCTGCTATTCGACCGCCAGCGCCAGATCAAGCAGGCGGGACACATGGAGGCATACAGCCGTTGGATCCTGCGCGGGAGCGACCCCGAAGCATTCAATGAGTGGTGTGCCGACAACAAAGAGCAGTGGCGCGCCTTCGTCGAGTGGTTCAACTCCCACGAACTCACCGTCGACGACGAACACAACTTCCGCAGTTGGCAATACACCGCCAAGCTCCCCGACAAATAACGTCGTCTTACCGCCCGAGGGCAGAGAGGGAAAATGCTGAGGAACCGAGGGCGAGAGGGTGTGGATGAGGGTGAGGATGAGGGTGTGAATGAGGGTGTGAATGAGGGTGTGAATGAGGGTGTGAATGAGGGTGTGGATGAGGATGTGGATGAGGATGAGAGGGATAGAAAGAGGACGTCAGAGAAGAAGGGAGAGGGGCGAGGAGAGAGCAAGGAGGAGACGAGGAGAGAGCAAGGAGAGAGCGAGGAGAGAACAGAGAACAAGGAGAGAGAAAAAGGATTTGATGGTAAGAATATAATAGATTTGGGGTTGACCCTACCAAGCATAATAATTATATAATGGGGATGCGGAGAGATGGTGCCACAGAATGCAATTCATGACATGGAAGGATGATTGAGGTACTATTTTGGACGTAGAAACAGACAGAGAGAAGTTGTAGATTTATCGGAAAGGATCGGTACCTCTCTTCGCTCCCCATACCTTTCCCCGACCGAGGGGCCGGATAAGGAATATGTGGCAAAAGGGGCTGATACAAAAGCAGTGGACGGCATGACATAGGAAGAATGAGAAAACTCCGCAAAGTATATAAGCATATACAGGGAGGCATGGATATGACATAGAGGTATGTGTATGGAATAGAGGCAAGGCTAAATAGGCATACGGCAAGAGATGAAAAACAAGATAAGAGATTCACGATACAAACAAACATATAAAGCAACAGATAAATAGGGACAAGGGACAAGGGACAAGGGACAAGGAGAGGGCTCCGCATAGCGTTCGGGCGGCAATGGATGCAATCGGGTAAACGAAAATTCTTTTGGACGAAAAACATCTGGATACAAACGATCATATGCAATTCATTGGACGCAGATAAGGAGGTTACGACAGCCGCACAACGCTTTTGGATGCAAGGAGAAGAGATTACAGGGTAAAACGGCGGACAGCCCTCTCCCGTCCCATTTAAGACCCGACCCGCATACATATCTATCCTATAAGGTGACCACACGCACCTGAATCTTGCCATGCGGCTTATCGTCATAGTAGGAAAACGGCAGCTCCTGCAAATGCACAAACAAATCACGGCGCAGTGCATGGATGACGCCCTGCCCGACCTCAGCCATCATCTTAATCTTGAATCTGAGTATGAGCACAACTATTATCGTCACGGCAAGCATCAGACAGCTCGCAACGATGACTCTCTGTGAAGCCGCGGCTTTGCTCATCGTGCCATGAATCGCGCACTGCTCAATCGTGTCCATTACATCCTTCAAAAACAGAGGATTGAGCATTGAAAGTGCACTTGAGATAAGCATGAGCACTATAACTGTAATCAAGGTCTTTTTATAATTGCCAACATATTTTCCAAGACGTTTTAACTGGTTTAAATCAAATTTACTCTCCAATGTCTCATCTATATCGTATTTATTCCTTGCCATATTTATCCTCATTTCCAGGTAAAAAACAAGCTGTCACACTTATATTTTACACCACATCTTTTTCCGGCAGCTTACCGTAAATAAAATACATTGAAAAATTCACAGCTTTACAACCGCCGGCAAAACAATCATTTTCTTCCTGACAAAACCGGATATCCGGGAGACTACGCCGCGTCATGCTCCCCATACTGGTGCATGAATACCGTATAATAATAGCCCTTCTTCTGTATAAGCTCATCATGATTGCCCATCTCAGCTATTTCACCATCTGAGAGAACTATAATCACATCAGCATCTTTTATTGATGAAATACGGTGTGCAATTATAAACACGGTCTCATACTCTATCCTTGCAAGCGCATCCTGAATCTGCGATTCCGTCTCCATATCCACAGCGGAGGTTGTATCGTCAAGCACAAGGATTGACGGCTCCTTAAGGAGCGCCCTGGCAAGTGATATTCGCTGCTTCTGTCCACCGGACAGTCCGACGCCTCGTTCACCCACTATCGTGTCATAGCCCTCAGGCATCTGCATGATAAAATCATGTGCATCCGCAATCTTTGCCGCCCACTCAACTCTCTCAAAAGGACAGTCCGGCTTCGCATAAGCTATATTTCCCTCGATTGTGTCCGAAAAGAGGAATACGTCCTGCATAGCCATTCCGATGCTCTGCCTCAATACTCTTAAATCCATGTCCTTGACATTCCTGCCGCCGACTAACACCTCGCCGCTGTCAGCATCATAGAAGCGGCACATAAGGTTGATTAGCGATGTCTTTCCTGCTCCGGTCGCACCGATAATTCCGACCTTCTGACCCGGTTTAACCTTGAAATTGATATTTTTAAGTATCTGTTCACCATCAATACTATATGACACATTTTTAAATTCAACGCTGCCCTCAGGCTTCTTCACATTCTCGTCAACCGGTCCTGTCACAGGATTCTTTATCTCAGGCTCCACCTCGATTGTCGCATATATCTTCTCAACCGATGTTGTAAAACGTTGCCAGTCATTTACCAGCCAGCCAGCCATACGAAGAGGCGCATCAAGCATCCACAGATATCCATTAATCATCGCCATATTTCCAAGAGTCATCTGTCCGTTTATAACCATAAGACCACCCGCAAGCATAAGCACAAAGGTGAGGAGATTGGCAAGAAGCTCAAATATCGGCACATGGCGCACCCATATCTTTGATGCCGCAAGCTCCGAATCCCTGTACTCCGTGTTCTCCGTGTCGAACTTTGAAATCTCATAGCCCTCCTTGGCAAATGCCTTGACCACTCTGTTACCGCTGATATTCTCCTGCGCAAATGCATTGAGGCTTGAAAAACGCTCCCTTACATTGCCGAACTTAGGCTTTACATTCTTAGACTGGATTATCGTGTTGATGAGTGTAAAAGGAAGCACCGCCAGCATGGCAAGTGCGATTCTCCAGTCGACAGTGAACATCATAAACAGCGATATCGAAAACAGCAGTATACATTCATAGGTTGAATAGCACACATATGACATAAAATGACGTATCGCCATCATATCTCCTGTCTGCCTCGACATCAGATCGCCAGTCCTGTGGCTGTTATAGAACGCAAAATCCTTTGCAAGCAGATTGCGGTACACATCGTCCCTCATATCGTAGAGAAGTCCCTGTGAACAGTTCTCAAAATTCCATAAAAATATAAATCGCAGTCCCGCCCTTAACAGCGTAACGCCTATCATAAGAAGCAGGAACCTCGGAAGCAGGTCAAGCCTTATATTGCTTCCGTCCCCTATGATGTCATCCACTATAAATCCTGTTATCCTGGGATTTACGATGGCAAGCACGGAGGTAATCGTGACCATGACAAGTCCGATAATCATTCTCCACTGGTACTTTTTAAAGTACGAATAAAACCATTTCATTGCCGTCATTTTCTTAAGTCCTCCAAACTCTCTGCTAATGCAGTCGTTTTCATATATGCTTCATGTCAATATTTATATGGACATTCCATATACACCGCACAACAGCAACATATGTTCTCTTTAGGTACAACCTAATATAATGACTTTTCAAACAAATCTCAATGATGTATACTGTTAAAAAATTGATTTTTTCTGCTTTTTACTTTTTGAAGCAGACTATACGGACTTCATCGTGAACTTCACTATATGTGGGTATAAAAGAGAGCGCTTTTCATTCTATACCCACATTAAGACTATTTTTTATGTACTTAGTCTCTGTTTTGGGTATTTTTTTTACATTTTTTAATTCCATACCCATAAAGTAACTAATTTTAAACTATTTTTGGGTATTTTTATTGTATTTAGTTATTTATACCCAAAATACATTTTCGAATGCTTATTTCGCCGACCTATAAGGGTATATTTAGAAATATCTGTGCTCTATATCCTTAGGCACATACAATATCTTGATAAATATTTTCCGTGTGTTCTATTATTAACTGCACAGGTAAGGTAATTGTGAAACGTGAATTTGCCGGTAAAATTGCACAACGTCCGGTTATCGCAAGTGCACATATCAACTATATTTATGGAGGAATATACATCATGTTAAAAATACGCTATATGGGCTATAACAACACCCACCCTGATGGAATCAATATGGAACGTCCCGGCGGAATGGGGCATTATCTCCTGCTCCTTGTAAAAAGTAACGCGTACTTTGAATTTCCTGAGGAAACCATATACCAGCAATATTGCTGCGGTGAGCATAAAAATAAAACAACCGCCGATGAACTTCTAAAGGGCAACCTGCCATTCGACAGGAATGCAAGGCACCCTGGGCTGATAAGACAGTACGTGAACACACCCGCCTTTATAATATACACAAAGGATGCGCCTATTTATTACTACAATGACAATGAATATGTGAATGACTGGATAAACTTTGACGATATTCCAGATGAGAATACATGCAAGGATGAGAATACACGAAAGGATAAGACTACATTCAAAAATAAGAATACATGCAAGAATTCGAATGACAATATCCGCAAGGATATAAATAGAAATTCTTCCAATAATAGTTCAAATGCCGACACAGACAACTCAAGCAGCAGTAATGCTGCTACCGTCGGCAATGCAGATAATTATATAGATAATTCAATAAGTGATTTCATGCTAAGCCTCGACGTCCCGTTCAACCGACTCACGCTTCTGTCCGACTACACGGAGCTAAGCCAGCTCATCCGCGACCTAAGGCAGGAGTTCCACCAGACCGGCTCACACCATGAGGAGATTCTTGACGCGAAGCTTAGAACCATACTGTACAAATATAGCGATGCCTACCACCTTGAGACACAGCTCTCCGACAAGCTGAAGGTTCACAGACCGCTTTTCCATGAAATAAGAAACAGCATATACAGCCAGCACTCGCCCAAAAAGACGGTGAGTGAGCTGGCTGAAGCTGCCTCCCTGAGTGTATCATATTTCCAACATATTTATAAGGAGCTGTTCGGTGTCCCGGTGATTCAGGATATAATAAGAAGCCGCATTGAGCGTGCCTGCTACCTGCTCACCATGACGCCCGACTCTGTCGCGCACATCGCTGAGAGCTGCGGCTATGAGAATGTGGAGCATTTTAACCGGCAGTTCAAGGAGATTACGGGGTTCAGTCCGAATCAGTATAGGAAGAAGAAATAAGCGCTACTTCGCCCCCTCAAACGTGACCGTGATACATGTCCCCTTTCCAAGCTCGCTCTCAAGCTCAAGCTGTGCACCATGGCTGGTGAGGATATGCTTGACTATGGCAAGTCCAAGTCCGGTTCCGCCGCTCTCACGCGACCGGCTCTTGTCGACGCGGTAGAAGCGCTCGAATATGCGCTCCTGGTGCTCCTTGCCGATTCCTATTCCGTCATCCTTGACAGTGAGCTTTACCTTGCCGTCAAGGGTATTGCTGACATCGACAATCACATTTCCGCCCTTATCCTTGTTATTGTAGCGGATAGCGTTGTCACACAGGTTGTAGAGCACCTCATCCATCATGGACTTGTCAGCGTTTATATAGGAAGAGGTTCCAAGGAGCATCAGCTTCACATTGTTCTTTGCGGCAGCGACTTCAAGGTTCTTCACGCAGTTCTTCGCCGCCTCATATAAGTCCATCCTCTCAAGATTTAACTTCACGCCGTCATCAAGCTCCGACAGGTTTATTATGTCATTTATGAGGGAGAGAAGTCTCGTGGAATTCTTTTTTATTTCTCCGGCGAAGCGCACACTGTCATCACCCTTTACCATGCCGTTCTCTATCAGCTCGGCGTAGCCTGATATCGCGGTGAGAGGTGTCTTCAGCTCATGCGATACATTCGCGGTGAACTCCTGCCGCATTGTGGCGCTTCTTAAAATATCCTCACGCTGCTCCTTCAACGCACCGACAAATGGTATCAGCTCCTTGTACTCCGGCACAAGTGATGGATTCGCGCTGTTGTTTACAAGCTCCTCTATAGGCTTTACCATGCGCTTTGTAAGGTGCTTTGACAGGAAGAAGCACATCACATACAGGATAAGCGACAGACCGATGATTATAGGAATTGCGGACATAAATATGGTCCATATACTGTTCGCTTCCTTGGCGATACGGATGACTGAGCCGTCCTCAAGCTTCATCGCATAGTAGAAAATTCTTCTCGAAAGTGTGTCCGAATTTCGCACACATCTGCCCTCGCCGGTCTTAAGCGCTTCAATATACTCCGGTCTGTCTGAATGATTCTCAAGCGAACCTGCCTCATTGTCATAGAGCACGCTTCCGTCACCGGCTATCCAGGTGACACGCACATCGAACTCATCCTCCCCGGAAAAATCATTTATCAGGTATCTTGCAAACTCCGCGTCAGTTTTCAAATCATCAAAAACCTGCTTTTTGAAAAGCTCATAGAACACCATAACCGACATAAAGAGTGTCACCACAATGGCGAACAATGTCATCCTCAAAAACTGGCTTAATATCTTCTCTTTCATGGCTCTAATACATACCCCACATTGCGGACTGTCTTAATCATTGTGCCCGCACTTCCAAGCTTCTGCCTCAGCGTCTTGATGTGCATGTCAAGGGTTCTCGACTCACCCTCGAAATCCACGCCCCACACCAGCTCCATTATTCTGTCACGGTGCATGGCAACGCCGCTGTTGTTCATAAGACAGCGAAGCAGCTCATACTCCTTGAAGGTCAGCTCCTTCGGCTCGTCATCCACATACACGATATGTCTGTCGCTGTCAAGAAATATATTTCCCACGCGGATGCTCTTGTCGGCTCCGGTGTCCATGCTTCTTCTTATCAGCGCTCTCACCCTCGATATCAGCTCCATAACCCCGAATGGCTTGGTTATATAGTCATCCGCTCCGATATCAAGTCCCTTCACCTTGTCAAGCTCGGTTGACTTCGCAGTGACAAGGATAACCGGAATCTTCTTCGTCTCGCCGGAAGCGCGCAGCTTCTTCAATATCTCTATGCCATCCTCATCCGGAAGCATGATATCCAGTAAAATCAAGTCCGGCTTTCTCTTTGCAAGCTCCTTCTTAAAATCCTTGCCGCATGCAAACCCGCTCACATCATGCCCGCTGTTACTGAGGGCTATGCTCTCAATCTCCCTTATGTTGTCGTCATCTTCAACTATATATATCAATGCCATGTTCTTTACCTTCTTTCATGTTTTCTCTGCCCTTATCGGAATTTTTGTCACACTTGGACTGATAAAAAGCCTTGTCTTTCAAGAAATTCCATGTTTTCTCTGCCTTTCCTAGAATTTTTGTCACTTTTAGACTGAGAAAAAGCACTGTTTTTTCAAGAATTCTCATGTTTTCTCTGCCCTTGTCGGAATTTTGGTCACATTTAGACTGAGAAAAAGCCTTGTCTTTCAAGAAATTCCTTGCTTTCTCTGCCTTTCTCGGAATTTTTGTCACTTTTAGACTGAAGCAATTTTTATCACCGCACACATTGCCATATATTTCCGGTACTTCAATAAATTGAACGCAGAATAAGCAATCCCCCGCTTCAAGTGTGTAGAGCACTAAACGGTGGGTAAGGGGGATGCTTATGTCAGTGGGAGTTAAAAGCTCCCACTGACAGTTCGCAAAGCGACTGCGTTCATGAGCAAATAGCGAAAGCGGATTGCGAATGTCCGCTTTACTTTTCCATCCTACGGCAGCTCATACTTCTCCTTATACCAATGTACCTTAATCCTGAATTCCTCATTGTCTTTGCTCTTCACATTGTCAAGATACTCATGTGTATCGAAGCCGTCATTTCCCACCACCTGTATCAGGCAGACTGCAATATTCGAGCAGTGGTCGGCAACTCTCTCATAGTTGGTTATAAGGTCGGTGAGCACGAAGCCCAGCTCAATTGTACATTTGCCCTTTCTAAGCCTCCTTACATGTCTGTCCTTCAGCTCCGCCTTGAGATAGTCCATGACCTCCTCAAGCGGCTCGACATTGCCCGCCGCCTCCACATTCTCCGTGGTAAAGGCATCAAATGCCATATTCACGATCTCATGTATCGCAGTCGTGTAGACATTAAGCTCAGTCGCAGCCTTCTCGGAAAAATGAAGCTTCTTGTCTCTCATCTCCTCGGCAGCCTCCTTGATGTTCACGGCGTGGTCGGATATTCTTTCAAAGTCTCCAATCACATGAAGGAGCATTGACACTGTCTGGCTGTCCTTCTTCGTGAGGTCTTTTCCATTGAGCTTTACCAGATAGGTTCCAAGCTCATCCTCGTACTTGTCGACGATATCCTCATAGTGAAGTACCCTCTGTGCCTTGTCCTCATCATAGCTTTCAAGAAGCTCCATAGACAGGAACAAGCCATCCCTTGCCACATCAGCCATCTTTACCGCAACATTTTTACACTGCTGCACTGCGAACGCAGGGGACTCGAGGAAACGAGGGTCAAGCACCTGTATATCCTTCTCGACGGAACCTGCTTCCGCCTTTTCCTGCACTTCATCCTTATCCTTGATTGTGAGACAGGCAAGCTTTGCAAGGAAATCGCCGAACGGAAGGAATATGATTGTCGCGGCTATGTTAAAGCATGAGTGGACAAGTGCGATAAGCCATGCGTTCGCTGTCATATTAAGTATTTCAAAGTGTAAGAATGCATTCAGAGTGTAAAATACCACCATGAAAATAATTGTTCCGATAAGATTAAAATAGAAGTGTACCAGTGCCGCTCGCTTCGCATTCTTGCTCGCTCCCATCGCGGATATGAGTGACGTCACGCAGGTACCGATATTCTGACCCATTATAATAGGAATTGCCGACGCCATCGTGACCCCGCCGGTTGCACAGAGTGCCTGCAATATACCGACGGAAGCCGATGAGCTCTGGATTACCGCTGTCAGCACCGCTCCTACAATCATGCCGAGCACAGGGTTGGTGAACATGGTGAACATATTGGTGAACTGCGGAACATCCGCAAGCGGCTTAACTGCTGCGCTCATCGTCTCCATTCCGAACATGAGTATCGCAAAGCCGACTAAAATAGTTCCTATATCCCTTTTCCTGTCCTTCTTGGAAAATAATATGAAGGACGCGCCTATAACCGCAAGTATAGGTGAAAACGAACTCGGCTTCAACAGCGATACAAAAATATTGTCACTTTGGATTCCTGTGAGTGCAAGTATCCATGACGTGATGGTGGTACCAATGTTCGCCCCCATAATAATTCCGATTGCCTGTCCCAGCTTCATAATGCCGGAATTGACAAATCCGACTACCATTACAGTAGTAGCCGAAGAGGACTGGATTACAGCAGTAACCGCAGCTCCCAAAAGCACAGCCATTATTCTTTTCTTTGTAAGCTTCTCAAGCACGCTCTCAAGCCTGCCCCCCGACACCTTGGCGAGTCCGTCCCCCATTGCATTCATGCCGTATAGGAAGAGCGCGAGTCCTCCAAGCATATTCAAAACACTGAAAATATCCATTCCTGCCTCCTTTTTTTCCTGAAATAATTTTTACTGAAAAATATAAAAGTTTTTAGTTATTTTTTACAATTACGGTATAAGTACCCATCTGCCGGAATTTCATAAAAAAATAAAAGGTTTTCACGCTGTCCCGTGCAGCAGCTCACCTATGGTGCCGTCCATCAGATATAACAAACACAACATCCAGCACTCTAACCGAGCGAGCAGCTCACCTACGGTGCCGTCCATCAGGTACAACAAACCATAAATCCGTCTGCCCCTATTAAATTTTATATATCATGCCGTAACGCATAATGCAATAGCCAAAAGTCCAAAAGCATTTATCAAATACATGCTAAAGCTTATGAACCCTTGACTTAAAGCTATATTGCTCACCTCTCACCGGTTATCGAAAAAATTACCCACTCTGCGATGTTGGTCGCATGGTCTCCGATTCTCTCAAAATACTTTGCAACCATGAGAAGGTCTGTCGCCTGGTCGCCATCATCAGGACTGTTATGTATAATCTCTATAATCTCTTTTTTTACTGTCATAAACAAGTCATCGACAACATCATCATGTTCAATAACAGAATGTGCCTTGTCTAAATCCCTGTCGACGAACGCCTGAAGGCTGTCGATAACCATTATCATTGTCTCCTTTGCCATCGAACGGATATGCTCAAGGTTCTTTATATATGGCTTCTGTGACATAGCTATCGTCAGCTCCGAAATATCCGCTGCCTGATCGCCGATTCTCTCCATATCACTCACCATCTTCAGTGCCGCCGTGATAAGTCTTAAATCACCTGCCACCGGCTGCTGGTGAAGAAGGAGCTTATAGCATATATTCTCTATGTCCTTCTCCTTCTGGTCGACATCCACATCGAAATCAACCGCCCTGTGTGCCTGCTCCACATTCTGGTTCACAAGCGCACCAACCGCATTCTGTATAGCTTCCTCAATAAGCGTTCCCATATTGATGAGCTCACTGTTAAGCTGAGCAAGCTCCCTGTCAAATCTGCTTCTCATCTTACTATCCTCCCATATATAATATTGGATATTTAACATTCTATTATTTTAAACATAGCGCAATTTAAGAATTAAGTACAGCAATCATCTATTTGATAATTTGAGCATTTCACGAAACAGTTTTAAATTTTTCTATATTGCAAGCCGGGTGCTTTTTGCCCGCCGGCATTTATCGGCTGTATTTCAACCGTTTATGTGCCGCTGCGAGGCAAAATGCAGCGAGAACGTGCCCGGCGGTAATATAGAAAAAATTTAAAACGTCCGTGTCATCATCACCCGAATCGTCCTGTAATATAATCCTCCGTCCTCTTATCCTTCGGCTGCGAGAATATATTGTCCGTGCTGTCCTTCTCAATCACCTCTCCGACGAGGAAAAATGCTGTATCATCGGATACTCTTGCCGCCTGCTGCATGTTATGTGTCACAACAACAACTGTATATTTTTTCTTAAGCTCCTCCATAAGTTCCTCAACCTTGAGTGTCGATATAGGGTCAAGGGCGCTGGTCGGCTCATCCATGAGAAGCACCTCCGGCGAAACCGCAAGTGCACGCGCGATGCAAAGACGCTGCTGCTGACCGCCTGAAAGACCAAGTGCTGACTTCTTAAGTCTGTCTTTTACCTCATCGAATATAGCCGCACCCTTCAGGCTCTCCTCGACAATCTGGTCAAGCTTGACTTTATTCTTTATTCCATGTATTCTCGGTCCGTAAGCCACATTATCATATATGCTCATAGGAAATGGGTTAGGCTGCTGGAATACCATGCCGATTTTTTTCCGGAGCATTGAGGTGTCAACCTTCGGGTCATAGATATCCACACCGTCAAGAAGCACCTGCCCCTCAATACGCACTCCCGGCACAAGGTCATTCATCCTGTTCAGGGTCTTTAAAAATGTCGATTTTCCGCAGCCGGAGGGTCCGATGAACGCTGTGATTGCGTTTCTTTTTATCTCCATATTGACATTCTTGAGTGCATGATTCTCACCGTACCACAAATCAAGCTTCTTTATATCCAAAATATTTTCCGGTAAATTCTTTTTTTCATCCATTTATATGTACCTATCCTTTCCTGTTCACATCGAATCGTGCCGCAAGCCATTTTGCGATAAAATTGATACCAAGCACAACCACAAGGAGCACCAGGCCGATTCCGAATGCCTGACCGTATTTTCCGTCCGACATACGGAAGTACATCTCTATTGTGAGTGTACCGCCCGCCTCCCTGATTTTCATGAAGAATGCCATGAGACTCTTCGGAAGCTTGTAGGCTGAACCCGCAGTGAACAGGAGTGCCGCCGACTCGCCGACGATTCTTCCTATCGCAAGGATAATTCCGGTGATTATTCCGGGCATTGCCGAGGGCAGGATGATGGTTCTTATCATGTGCCATTTGCCTGCGCCCATTCCAAGCGCTCCGTCGCGGTAGCTCTTAGGAACCGTCTTTAACGCCTCCTGCGTATTTCTTGTTATGAGCGGAAGCACCATGAGTGTCAGTGTGAGTGCTCCGGTGAGGAGCGAATATCCAAGGTGGAACGCCTGATTGAAGAGCACCAGACCGAACATACCGAATATGATTGAAGGTATTCCCGCAAGTGTCTCCGTTGTGAACTCAATTATCTTTACAAGCTTTCCCGGTCTGGCATACTCATTCAGGTATATGGCTGAGCCAACACCGATAGGTGTGGCAATGACTATCGTGACAACCACTATGTAGAGCGTGTTTACTATATTGCCTGCGATACCGGTTGTTCCTTTCAATGCGCTTCTCTCTGTGGTGAGAAAAGTCCAGTTGACATTGCTTAAGCCTTTTATTGTAACATAGATGATTATTCCGACAAGGATTCCCACGGATATCAATGCCGACAGATATATAAGCACGTATGCCACATTGTCAAACGGACGCTTTTTCTTTACAAGAATTGAATCAGCCATCTGCCTTTTCCCCCTTCTTCATCATACGGTTCAGAACCAGATTGATAATCATGATAAATACGAAAAGTACAAGTCCGATTGTGAAGAGCACCCTTCTGTGTGTATCCGCCGAATATGCCATCTCACTGACTATCGCCGTCGTGAGGAAACGTACCGAATTAAACGGAAGCGGCACATTCACGGCACTTCCGGCAACCAGAGTAATCGCCATCGCCTCACCTATCGCACGTCCTATTCCCAGTACAACGGCTGTCAATATTCCCGACTTAGCCGCAGGAATAATAACCTTGAATATTGTCTGGATATGTGTGGCTCCCATCGCTAGCGAAGCCGCCTTGTAGTGCTTCGGAACCGCACGAAGCGAAGACTCACTTATATTTATAACTGTCGGAAGTATCATCACCGCGAGCACCAGAACCGCTGATATGAGGTTCGAGCCGCCCGTAAACTGATGTGTCTTACTCCCGGCAAATATTATTTTCTCAAGCTTGAACATAAGAGGATTTAATACCATGATTCCTATAAGTCCATAGACAATTGACGGAATACCTGCAAGCAGTTCGATTGCCGGCTTAACCACCTTAGACAGCTTCTGCGGCGCTACCTCCGCGAGGAAAACCGCTGTCAAAAGTCCTATCGGAACTCCAATAACTATCGCCATCGCTGTACCCACAAGCGAGGTTAAGATGACATATAATATTCCAAAATGCGGCTCCGCTGCCGTAGGCGCCCACACCGTGCCAAACAGGATTTGTGCAATTCCGACCTCCCCAAGAGCCGGAAGACCTTTTATGAACATATATACTGTGATGGAAATTACCGCCGCCACAGCCACAAAGGCAAATATTGTGAAGATGACCTTCGCGATAAATTCTATTAGATTTTTTGTTATTTTCCCTTTAAAAATATTTATCTGTGCGTCACTCTGAAAATTGCTTTTTTCAAACTTATTTTCAGTCATTCTTAACGCTTTATCATTTCTTTTATCAGTATTTACCGGTACATCCCTATCTGTTTTCTTACCTGCTGCAGGCTCTGCAGCAATCTCAATTGCCGGATTCGGACAGTTTATCACTTCAGCTTTCATATTTACCTCATTTCCCAGCCACTATATGGCAGATACACCACATAAGAAATAGACACTTAGCGGCAAATGTGTAATGCTTAGCACCACACTCATGCCGCCGAAAATCTTTTTTAATTTCAGGTTATTACAACGAAGGTTTTTTAACTGCTTTTTGTGATAACCTTTTTAAGTAGAAGCGTTCTTATGTATTTTCCAATATTTCAATCAGTCTACTGTGATAAGTCCTACTGTCTTTACAACCGCCTTGCCCTCATCTGACTTGAGGAAGTCGAAAAATGCCTGTACAAGCTCATTCTGCTCGCTTATCTCACCCTTGGTAGCCATAACGAACGGTCTGCAAAGGAAATATGTACCTGCAACAATGTTGTCCGAGGTAGGAGCTACATCATCAAGGTTAAGTGCATTTACGGAATCATCAAGTACATCAAGTGATACATAACCGATTGCGCCCTCTGTCGAAGCAACCTTAGCCATAGCTGCACCTGTTGAATCGCACTCTACAGCGTACTTACATGCATCCTCAACCTTTAAGATTTCCTCGAATGCTCCTCTTGTACCTGAACCTGCCTCACGACCTACTACAACAATCGGTGTATCGCTTCCGCCAACCTCGCTCCAGTTGGTTACAGCGCCTGTATAGATGTCTGAGAGCTGCTGCTTTGTAAGACCTGCAACAGTATTATTCTTGTCAACGATAACGGCTATACCATCGATTGCCACGATGTTCTCAACAGCTCCGCCGGACTTCTCGCTGTCCTTTAAGTTTCTTGAAGCATCACCTATATCGCAGCTTCCGTTAAGAAGTGACTCGATGCCTGCCGATGAACCTGAATATTCAACCGTAACTGTCACGCCGCTGTTAGCCTCCATGAAGGTCTCTGCAAGTGCATCCGCAAGCTTCTGCATTGATGTCGAACCTGCAAGTGAGATTGTACCGGAAAGCTTCTTATCAGCTTCAGCAGTTTTTGTTGTCTCCTGCTCTGTCTGCTGTATTGATGCCGCATTTGAACCTGTTGTTGTTCCATCTGTTGCATTATTTCCCGCTGTATTGCTGTTACAGCCTGTAACCATCATCATCGACATAGCAGCACATGCAACCATTGCTGCACACTTCCTAAATAAATTCTTCTTCATTTCTCTGCCTCTTTCCAGCCGCAACACGGCTTACATTCTTTTTCACACTTTTTTCTTTTCTTTTTCATAAACGAAGCTGTGTAAGCTGTACGTATCATCGCTTCACCTCTCGTTTACAATCAGCAGTCTACTACCCCTGTGTAAAATCCCCAATCATCCGAATGTAAAATCCGCGTAAAAGAAATCTGGGACAGGGGTCAGGTCCCTGTCCCAGCGATTCACTGCTTGAAATAATTTTCAGAATATTTATACCTCTTAGCCATCACATCGGAGCCTGATGATATGATTGCATCCGCCTCCTCCTTGGTGAGCTGCTTGGCGTTCCCGGAGTAATAATCTCCGTCCCAGTATGTATCCTCATATATATGAAGATAGGTATTGTAGAGCATTTCCGTGTCTGTAAAGCCTGTAAATTCCACATAATACCAGTTCGAGGCACCGCCGGAGCCATTCCATGTAGCATCCGTCTTTAGGTCTAAAAATGCTCTGTAATTGATATCATACACATAGACCTTATCGCCGTCTGTATGGAATATGTAGCACTTCTCAGCGATGACTGCCACTTCGTTAAGACCATCCCCATCAAAGTCAAGCACGCTGAAACTCTCTGCCTCTATTCTCCTTCCGGTCTGCTCATACTGCATGTCATCCAGGGCGTCCACATTCTCTAAGGCTTCTCCCCTATATATAACCTCTTTTGTGCCTGCAAGAGCCTGCTTTACCGGTTCCGGCACGGCATTTATGACTTCCTTGTTAACTGTGAGTATGTTTCCTATATGACATCCGCTCTCATCAAAGGTGAAATCAAAATCAACATTCCAATATGTCTCCGCTGCGCCCGGACTATACCAGTGATAGCACAGTCTCTTTTCCGTGACCACATTCTCGAACATTTCAACACTATCGGCATTGCTTCTGAGACCGAAATAAACTAATTTTTCATCGCCGTTCACATCAGAAAATATACCGTCCTTTCCGATAGCGGTAAAGCCTTCGTTGACCTCCTTCTTAAGCTGCGCGGCATACTCCTCCTTCAGATACGCACTGAAAATATTTGACGCATCTGTGCAGTAATATGGCGACAAATCCTTTTCATTTTTCAAATCATACACAAAGTACAATCCAAGCTCCCTGTCATGCGCCTCTAAAATAAGCTCCTCACTGCCGTCCCATGTCATATCGACAAGCCCTATGCTCATTCCGACTCCGCCGCCAAAATGCTGTATCGCCCACGCAACCTCATCTGTCCTGCCATCATACTCAATAGTGAGCTTATTTTCTGCCACGCTGTAAACAAGGCACACATCACCGACAGTGTATATCTCATCCCAACTGTCGGTATTCTCATTATATCTGTAGTCCGCGCTGTGTTCTATGTCCTGTCCGTACTGACCGCCAATCAGCGGGCAGGTAAGCACCTCAGTCGGCTTATCCGGTATCCTGCCGGGAGCTTCGCTTGCCGCTTCACCGGTTGAGTTTTGTGTGTTTCCTGTAGTTTCTGTTTTCCCACTACTGCCATTTTCCGCCCCGGACTGTGCAATATCGGTCTGCATAATGCTCTCCGTCGGTTTCTGCGCCGCCGTATTCCCGCTTCCGTCTGCCCTTCCGCACGCAGTCATAAGGACTGTCACCGCCAATGCCCCAAGTGCCAATGTTGTTTTTTTCACCATTTTGTAACCTCCCACGTATGTCTTATGTATATTTGTAAAACTCACCTCTATGCACACTATGTTAGCACTTAACTGCACATCAGTGGTTACAAAATCCTTACATTTGGTTACAAAAATATTAATTTTAGTTACAGGATTGTTACGGATATTTCGCTATTGTTACAAAATGGGACACTGGTGTCAGACCCCTGTCCCAAAAGCTGGGACAGGGGTCTGACACCATGTGTCCCACTAACCTATCGCTTTCTTCATGCTCCTTACATACTCACCGACGTACCTCGGTGCGTCCTTTCCGTACCGGGCTGCAAGCTTTACTATGGCGCTTCCTACAATGACTCCGTCGGAGACTGCCGCCATCTGCGCCGCCTGCTCAGGTGTGGATATTCCGAAGCCTACCGCACACGGTATGTCCGTGTTTTTCTTAATCATATCGACAATCTCACCGATATTTGTTGTAATCTCAGAGCGCACGCCTGTGACGCCAAGCGATGACACAAGGTAAATGAATCCGTCCGCCTCGCGCGCAATCATCGCCGCACGTTCATGCGATGTAGGCGCTATGAGTGAAATGAGGTCAACATCATATTTTTTACAGATAGGAAGGAACTCATTTTTCTCCTCGTATGGGATATCGGGCAGGATAAGTCCGTCGATTCCGATTTCCTTACAGATGGAGATAAATTTCTCACTTCCGTAGGAAAATACAACATTTGCATAGGTCATAAACACCATAGGTGTGCTCACTTCCTTCCTTATCTCCCTCACGAAATCAAAAATCTTGTCGGTGGTCACTCCGCCCGCAAGCGCGCATATATTCGCCTCCTGAATGACCGATCCCTCAGCCGTAGGGTCTGAAAAAGGTATTCCAAGCTCTATTATGTCCGCTCCGTTTGCGCTCATCTGTTTAACTATCGCCGCCGTGGTTTCAAGGTCGGGATCCCCGCAGGTTATAAATGGTATAAATGCCTTGCCGTCCTTAAATGCTTCCTTTAATCTACTCATTGATATCCTCCCCTCTGTAGCGTGCAATTGCCGCACAGTCCTTGTCTCCTCTGCCTGAAATCGTGATGACTATTATCTGGTTCTTATCCATTGTCGGTGCAAGCTTCTTAGCGTAGGCAACCGCATGTGCCGACTCGATTGCAGGGATGATTCCTTCCATCTTAGACAGATACTCGAACGCGTCAACCGCCTCGTCATCCGTGACAGGAACGTACTCCGCCCTTCCTATATCGTGAAGATATGCGTGCTCAGGTCCTATTCCAGGATAGTCAAGCCCGGCTGAAATAGAGTAAACCGGGGCAATCTGTCCATATTTGTCCTGGCAGAAATATGACTTCATTCCGTGGAAAATGCCTTCCCTTCCGGTATTTACCGTCGCCGCTGTCTCGAAGGTGTCGATTCCTCTTCCTGCTGCCTCACAGCCTATAAGCCTCACGTTCTTGTCATTTATAAAATTGTAAAATGTCCCGATTGCGTTGGAGCCGCCGCCGACACAGGCTATAACCGCATCCGGAAGCCTGCCCTCCTTCTCCATGAGCTGCTCCTTGATTTCCTTTGATATGACCGCCTGGAAATCGCGGACAATCGTAGGGAACGGATGAGGTCCCATAACCGAACCGAGACAGTAATGCGTATCGTCTATTCTGTTCGTCCACTCACGCATAGCCTCTGATACTGCGTCCTTGAGTGTAGCCGTTCCGGACTTTACCGGGATGACCTCGGCACCTAAAAGTCTCATTCTGTATACATTGAGCGCCTGTCTTTTGGTGTCCTCCTCGCCCATGAACACAACACATTCCATTCCCATGAGAGCTGCTGCCGTCGCAGTCGCAACTCCATGCTGGCCTGCTCCTGTCTCAGCGATGAGCCTTGTCTTTCCCATCTTTTTTGCAAGAAGCGCCTGTCCAAGCACATTGTTGATCTTATGTGCCCCGGTATGGTTTAAATCCTCCCTCTTAAGATAAATCTTAGCCCCACCTAAGTCCTCGGTCATCTTCTTTGCAAAATAAAGGCGGCTTGGGCGGTTCGCATACTCATTTAAAAGTGTATTGAGCTCCTTGTTAAATTCAGGGTCAGCCTTATAGTGATTGTATGCCTTCTCAAGCTCTATAACCGCATTCATAAGTGTTTCCGGAATGTACTGGCCGCCGTGCTGGCCGAACCTTCCGTTTCCTGTACTTCCTGTGTAGAAGCTGTCATGTGAATCTGCCATGTGTGTTCTCCTTATCTATTGAAATATTATAATGGAATTGCAAAAATCATTATGTCTATGTATTGTGCCATCTGCATTTCTCCACGAACTGCTGCATTTTACCGCAATCCTTATAGCCATCCGTCTCCACGCCGGAGCTGATATCGACTGCGTAGGGCTGATATTTTTCTATTGCATCGGATACATTGTCAATGGTCAGACCCCCTGCAAGGAAAAATGGTCTTTTCATCCCCAAAATGAGCTGCCAGTCGAAGGTCTGCCCTGTGCCGCAGCCATTGTCAAGCAGGATAAAATCCGCCGGATATGAATTTGCAAGCTCTATATCCTGTCTGCTTCTTATCTTAAAGGCCTTGATGACAGGTGCATCCGTCATTCCTCTTATCCGCTCAAGATACGCTTCATCCTCATGTCCGTGAAGCTGTATCACTCTTATCGCGCCTCCGCTTACAAGCTGAGCCACCCTCTGCGGCTCTTCATCGACAAACACGCCGACCGGTGTTATGTCCCTGTCAAGCTTAGCCGTAAGCCCTGCCGCCTGCTCTGCTGTGACGTATCTTCTGCTCCTTTGCCAGAAAACGTATCCGATATAGTCCAGCATTAACCTATTCGCATATTCTATATCGCACCCACGCCTCAGACCGCATATCTTTATCTTCGACAATATCACTACCTCCCTTGGGACACGGGGTCAGACCCCTGTCCCACAATCTGGGACAGGGGTCTGACC
>ENA-ORNR01001384-ORNR01001384.1-human-gut-metagenome-genome-assembly--contig:-NODE-1384-length-22229-cov-10.858934_pt1 | contig 22229 bp, 11 predicted proteins | sample MGYA00242114_ERZ509020 | MGnify/ENA primary metagenome ERZ509020 (study PRJEB26280, sample SAMEA2338758) | human gut metagenome | biome: human gut; feature: human-associated habitat; material: faeces...
CATAGCGCCGCACCGTGTTCCTCGAGATGTCAAAAGCACTGCTGATGCTTTTTATTCCCATTCCCGATGCGTGACACAGGAGAATGTTTTTTAACTTTGTATTCATGTTTCTTTGGTTTTATCCCCCGTCGGCCAAAACGGAAACCAAAGATACATATAAAATCCCCTGGTGGCTCTATGTCAACAGGGGTCATTTTTATTTTGGGCAAAGGGGTCATCCCGATTTTGGCTTCGGGGGGCAAATCAACCTGGCCCCAGGGGTCATCCGCGCCTGGGTTTTCCACCATTGCCTCCCTTCTGCTTCATCCCGCAAAATTACCGTTTTTTCGTCCAACCTGAAAACCTCAACAATAGTCGCTCGTTGGATTTTTCATCGGATTTTACCAAAGAGTCATTGTGCGAGCACACTTTGACGCTGTTTCAAAAAGCATGTCCTTTCTCAGACACACTTTTTGAAACAGTATCTTTGCTCGGGGTATTACCGCCCTATGCGGTAGCCTTGTTGAGTCCAATAGGATGGGTCTGCGTAGTCAAATACAGGCCACCATTCGGTGTTGTCGTCATAGACGACTTCGAATTCATCGAGAATCATCTTCCGGGCTGAGGGGTCGACGGAGTTCTCCCGATAGGGGTCGTCATACCAAAGGGTAACTTTTGCCTTATCAATCACCGTCTCGATGCGGTGATTGATAAGATAGATGGCTTTAATCTTACCTCCTTTAGATGTCCCGATTGCATACTGAAAATCTTTTGACATCACATTTCTGCCGTCTGAATCGAAGAATTCGACCTTCACATTAACATTCGCCGGAGAGGAGGCATTAAAAAGGCAGTCGGCATCCATGGCTATACCGTCGAGGCAGTAACCGGGTTTGCAGTATTTGTCATCGTTCTCTACCCATAAGGTCTCCACTCCATTAATCTGGCCCGTATTTAAACGGGTGGTATACTTCAAGGGTTTCGAGAATAGACGCGTTCCATAATCAGAATAATTATTTATCTTATAAGCGGGCACCACATAGAAATATTTGCTAAAGGGGGGCAATTCAGTGTTATCAAGAGTGAAGTCAAAACCATATTCTATTCCATATCCGATTTTGCTTACAGAATTATTTAAACCCCATTTGGCTCTCTTAATGAAATTAAAATTTTCGTCATATATAAGAAGTTCCAAATTACAAAAGTCCTCCATTATATCCTCTTTTACGCTAAACCATCCTATCTTTCCAGGATGGGGCACCGTGACAGTGCCGTGATATGTATAGCTTGAAGGGCTATAGGTCTGTTGATATTCAATGACAGGATAGGCACTGTCGGCAATGCGCCACAGGACCATCGAGCCTTCGGCCCACTTCATGGAAAGAGCAGCGTGCTTAAACCAGTCATAATAGTCAGCTAAATCACCTAAATCAGCCCCGGCTTTCGCGTCTGTCGATAATCCCACAGCAAGAGTACCCTTCCATTCATCCAGGCTTTTATCGGTGGCTTCATACGTATTTTCCTTATTACCCAAGGAACCTATTGGTGCTGGGGCTTTGAGAGTTGACGGTTTGGATTTACTTCCGTCATTTGTCATTTTATGAGTAAAGGAAGCGTCAAAATTGATTCTCAGAGGAGAGAGATCCAATGTGGCCGCACCAAAGGTAGCACCAATATCAATATGAAGAAAACCTCTTGTCGCATACTGGAATACGGTATTCGAGAGATCTTTCCGAAGACGGGGATTTCTGACATCCAGAGATTTGGAGCGATTGACTGTAGTTTCATAATTATTGTCCGTCTTCATGTTCCATTTAAAGAACTGCGTCTTTTGCGAGCCTTCATAACGGAATAGCTTATCTCCCTTAACTTTGCATGCCTGGTCGTAAGCAAAAGCAAAATTGAAATCAAAGCATATTTTAGCCACATAAACATCAAGTCCTATAGTCGGCAACCAGAGGGCTGGGAGCAAATAGTCATATTTAGTCCATCTGTTTTCAGGGAGAATCCCATCTTTGGGCACCGTCATTCCTGTGGATCCACAATAGGGAACTGCTGTCCAGTTATCGCATGACTCAGAACAAATAGAATACGTCTGCACAAGATCATTGCTCAATTCAAGGTCAAAACCGTTTTTCAGGCTAAACTTCAGTTTGACATTTTGATAACTTGCCAATCCAACCCGTGTTGCGGTGCGAGATGTAGAACCTCCCGACCTTATAGACGGATATAAGAATGAAACAGGTGACTTTTCCACATTATGCTCCCACTTATGATAATCTGCCGGATTGGTTTCGAACTCCTTGAGTTTGCTCTCATCACCATCCCAGAATGCCAAGGAAAAGAGGGATTCTGAGAATTCACCGTCAACCTCTTCCCCTCTTGAATATGAGTTATGTCTGGGAACAAGACGGAAACCTTTCAGTTTCGGGGTATTTCCTCGCGAGCGAGATTGTTCCGAACTATCCTCATAGTCTCCGGCAATTCTTGCGTCAATCGAAAAGTCAAGTTCCTTGAATACTTTTATAAGCGGCACGGGATGGGATATCAGCAGATATCCTCCCCCGGTTTCCTCGATATTGTCAACCTCGTCGCAAAGAGTCTGCTGGAATAGCTGACTCATGGTGGTAGCGATATAATCGCCGCGCTGCGGAAGAAGGTCGGAGGGAATATTCTTGGTAAATAGGATTTCGGTATGACCCAATGTGGAGTCGTTACGGCAGGAAATGATATAGGGCACATACTTCTCGTTGATGAGCCGGACGCCATCCTGAAATTGATAGGTCACATCGCCGAATTCGGTCTGCTCGGTACGCGGAGCTGTGAAACCGTCGCCGTTAGGCGTATCATCGTTGCCATCAGCGGGCGGTTCATCAAGCATGAGAGTGCAGCCTGATGCAAATATCAAGATGCCGATTATTGCCAATATATTTTTTATGGTTTTCATCGTTCAAATTTTATTGGATAAAGATTGGAAAGGGTTCCGAGGGTTTGATATGCGTCATACTCTATGTCGTCCCTTAGGACATAGAGACGGAAATTTTCTCTATCATAGCAGCGAAGGTCTATTTTGCCCTGCCCCTGATTTGTGGGAGCCCATATTCGGAGCTCGGCATAGGGAATGCCGAAAGCCTCGCGGGGCACCGCCAATCCGGTGAGTTCGCCTCCGACGAAAGCTCCGATCATCATTGTCGAACTGTCCCAAGGCTTACCGTCAATGCTTATGTCGGCATAAATCACCATATCGGATGGGTGCCACCTATGGAAATCTCCGGCTTCCCACCTATCTATGACCCTCACCCGGCATGTGTCGGTCAAATGGCCGTTTCCTCCTATGGCCATGACATCCACCACGCCGGGCTGATGTGCCTTCAGGGTGTCATTTCGCAATTTGGCGATATTGGGGTCGGACAACATCCAAAAGACAGGGCTGCCGATTTTAGACGTATCCGAAAACTCGATTCCCAGCGGCATGGAATCTCCCACCATCACGCAGGACTCCGCGTTGGTTATACGCATGCTGACGCCGTCCCAGTCATCGGGTTCTTCCCCAAACTGGTAAAAATCGCCGCATGAAATCATCAGCAGGCTTGCTGTAAGGGTCCATAAGAGATGCTTCATAATTCAGTCAACGTTAGGGTTGTGTAACTGGAGGGGTAGCCTCCTTTCGGGGAGCAGACACTGTCATTATGTTCGATTGTCCGGACTGGCGTCCATCCTCAAACTGTATGCAGATATAGTATTCGGCCGTCTCGCCGGGATTGAGCCGCGGGTCAACGTAATACTTCCGTTCGGAGGGGATGTCGGTGATATACTCGAAGGTATCATCACCGGGGAGCTTGCGATAGAGGCAGAAGTAATATGGGGCACCGGATGGGACATCGGAAATCTCCCACGCCAGCTTTACACAAGCATCATTTTTGCTGTAATCCCCCAGAAGCTTGACAGGAATGTCCAAAAATCTGTCATAGTTAACTTTTGCCGAGAAAACAGGGGTCAATCCGGAACCGATATCCCAGAGGCTTACAGTCTCCACGGCATACTCGTATCGCTGATTTACGGGACCATCGGGAGCATCATCGACCTGCATTACATGGCCGTTGGCACGTACCGAGTCGCCATCGAAAGTCCTAAGCAATTGCCAGTCGCGGCTTCCGGCCTTGCGACGATAGCAATTGTAATGTCCGATGATCTCATCGCCGCCGCCAATCCAGCGGGTATGAATCATCTTATTGTCAACCCATGCCGAATCAAGGTGCGCTTTGGAGGGAGGAGCGGTATTGGGTCGAAGCACAGCGATGGTGTCTGAGAATGCGCCGGAATTACCGGCCCAGTCGACAGCACGCACGGCATAGTAGATGTATCGTTCGTTAGCGTCCACAGCTATAGTGTCCGTGTATGAACGTGGAATTATATGGCTGTGGTTTGCCATCTGGAAGAGGTGGTCGCGTGCATTGGCATAGAATACGTCGTAATAATGCACATCGAGAGTGTCGGACATGTCCCACATCATGGCTACGGTTCCGTCAAGCGCGGGGAAAGCCTTGAAATTGGTCGGCGCCACAGGTGGCTTGGCATCATGGACACGCAGAAGTCGGGGCATGGAATATCCAATATTTTCGGCAGTATCGACAGCCGCCATAACAATCAGACCGGTGGAAATTTTGGTCACATCGATACGCACGGTGGTGTCGGTGGGTGCAATATACTGGTCCGTCAGAAGACGCCATTGCTTGAGGGAGTCGCGCTCGTTGTGATACATAGGGATATAACGCACGAAGTCGTTCTCTATGGTGTCTTTGCGGAAATGGATAGTAGCATATATCTCATCCCAAAGGTTTTCGCCGGGGCGGTCGATTTCTATCAATGTGATTTCGGGACCGCGCGGAGGCTCCATGTCCGGGAAATGAACTTTTATGGGGGCGCTCATGGCCGTGAGGTCGCCGAAAGCATCGTGAGCCTGAATGGCATATTCAAAATCGCCGGTAAGGCCATGAGAATGTTCAAAGATAATATCCTCGTTATTGAGCCCGGCGGAGATAGGCGGCGCATAAGGTCTTTTGTTCACCTTCTCCCATTCGGTAGAACCTACCGGACGGGTGTATATCTCAAAAGTACCGTTGATAGTGTCATTCCAGGAGAGTGTCACGCTGCCATGTCCGGTAATTGAGTCGGTAATCTGAATGTCGTAGGGCTGCGGTTTGTATTTGCTGTTGGAAACATGTTCCACCTGAGCCGGCATAATGAAGAAACGTCCGGTGGTATCGGTAACCGAGGGTAGAACATAGTAGGAATATGTCTTACCCTTCTTGGCGGTGCGGTCCACGAACCTCAAGCCCATAGCCTGCGCCACATCGGGACGCCACTCGGCCGCCAGATAGGCTGCCATGAGGCGCGTCTTCTGGTCCTGCTCCATTTCGGAGAATGCTCCTATGGTGCCGGGCTCGTAGGTTGTCATTTCGGGATACATATCTCCGCTGCCGTAAATCGCGCCCATGCCCATATATGCTATAGAGTCGACAGTGTCGGGATAGCATTTCTTGAACTGCTCAAGCGACAGCGGCCTGATGCGTTGCGCAAGAGTGTCGAGCTTGAATCCGTCAGCGTCATCGTTCACTCGGTAGACGTCATAGCCGAAATGGTTGAGATATTCCCATTCGGGATACTCTGAAATGGCCCAGCGAAGCACCACACTGTCGCCGTAAGCGCGAGCTGTTGCCTTGATGTATACATACATGTCCTCTATGCGAGAGGTGGTATCCGGCTTTATCGTCCCGAGAGGATAGGTGCCGGGCAATTGGTCGCGATAGATTACACCGTCGTCAGCGGAGACCGAATCGGCGGAGGCAGACTCCATGGCATCGCCAAGATCTTGCGTTTGCACCATTCCGAAAACCAATGGAGCGGCCGCCGTGACAGCCACGGCCCAAAGCAACGTACGCATATGTTTTGTTTTATTATGTTTCATTGTCTTTATATTCTTACAATTTCTTTATCAGCTCTTTATAAGTCCTCGTATATGTCTTGAAGAAGTAGTCGCAGTTGTCCTTGATTTCCTTGTAGGATGCCGGTCTGAAGAGCGTCCACCTCATAGCCTTGTAGTTCCAGGCATTGACACGGTAACGGGTGAAAGTGAATTTCATGTTACTGTATTCAGAGGCCTTACTCGATGAGAAGCGGGTATCCATCGAAGTGGCTGTGTATAGATAAAGCCTTCTACCAAGATGGCTACTCGGAGATCCGACAGCCGGATGGGCAAGAATACGGAAATGTCTTGAGTTCCAAGGATCCTCAAAAGTTTTGTTGGGGTTAAGTCCACCGTAGGATGCCGAATTCCAGATGACACCATATTGATATGCCGGAATATTCAGGCGGATACGATTGTAACGCCCGGATGTGGTGAATATACGTCCGGCATTAGTTGCCATCCAGTCTTTCATATTACCTCTCTTATACTCGTTCTGATAATGAACTGTTGCCCCTATCTCATCCGAGACTTTCGCACATACATCAAACAGGTCATAGAAAACCTCGGCCTGAGCCCTTTCGGTCAACGGCAATTCAGTAATCAAACCGTCGGTATCCTCACCAAGCAGGTTGTTATGATAAACAGTGCCACGGCTATAGAGAGGCCATAGGGTTCTGACGTGTGTTTTGAAAATCTTAGTTCTGTCCATCGTGACTTTATCTCTGATAGAGACCTGACCATCGGATATGAGATAATTCCCGACCTGAAGTAAACCGAAGTTCCACGTTCCAAGGGGCGTATCTATATACATTGACTCCGTGGACCTACATGTGAAGTTTAGTTTGTTCTTTGCGGAGGAGAAATAACGACCTCCGATGAAGAACATATTGCTCAGATAGCTCATGTAGGTGAAGGGATTTGACGTAATAGTGAGCAAACCGGTGGAAGCCACGCTGAATTTGGAATCACTCTTTTGGAAGTCGCCAATCAGATACTGATCGCTCTGTCGAGAGATGTTCAAAGTCATGTGGTCGAGCCGCACTCCAAGGAATGCCTCAAAGTAAGGCTCTGTATTATTTGTGGGGTTATCGAATATCTTATCTCCATCCGGCGGATTTCCGTAAAGATATACGTTGCTCAGATCCATCAGATCCTTGGATTGGTGAGCATCGACCATGGCACTTTCTTTCTTGTATATGGTCACACGATAGCGAGTTCCTCCGCTGGATGCATCAGTGGATTCTCCCAAATCTGTCGTAGTGGCATAATCGATTTTGTTCACCTCTATGCGGTAATTATTTAAAGAGACATTCCTTGTGCCGATGCTGCTACTTCTGCCGCTTCTACTGCTGCCGGTTCCTCCGGTTCTTCCGGTTCCGGTATACCTCGCTGGTGTAGGAGTACTTGTCAAACTCTTCAGCAGATTACGTTGTTCTCTCTTATATACTTCCTCGGGAGAATTTCCGTAGACTACATAGTTCTTATATTCGGTCCATGTTGCCGGACTCCTCAAGCGTTCAACCCATTCGTAACGCAGGACAAGTCTGCAATGGCCATATTGACGTGTAACATTAAACAGTTCAAGTCCGCCATCGGGAGTCATTATGGACACTGAGTCGTTCTCGATCCATTTATTGTTGGCACTGGACACAATCTGAGTCCCTTTATATAGGTACCATTTAAGATTTCCCTTATTATAAGCTTTTCCCTTCATCCTATATTTAAGGGAGATTATAGGATGCTTGAGGTCAATGGGAAGGACATACACACTCTTGCTGGAAATCAGGATACCGTTTTTGTCCTTATAGCCATCTGTGTTGGCGGGGAAGGCAAGGGCTACGTGTTGTTCAAGGTCTTCCGCATCTTCGAAAGTGCGTTCTGCGGTGTTATTGGTTACGAAGAAGAAGTCCTTGGTCTGGGTCCAGGGCCGGAATTTCCATTTATTGTCGATTGTATCGAAAGTCTCGGGATCATTCCATTTTCCTTTGACAAATTCCCTGGCACGTCCTTTGATGCGCAGACGGTAATATTTGTTAGGATTAAGTGCTGTAACGCTCAGCGTCACCTTGTCTCCATTGACAAAATACTCCATTTCGCTCGTTTTGCCATTTTTACCGGCCTTTGCATCTTTAAGGTTCGAGTACTCGGTCAGAGTAGGCACGGAGTCGGCCATAATCTCGAACTTGAATTTACGGCTTGCAAGACGCTCGATAGCCTTCTCGTCGTAGTTGTCGGCAGCACTCGATTCCTTGAGTTTTGCAACTTCGTTGGGGTCGGCCACATTGATAATGCTATTGATATCAGACTGAGTGGTTACCTTGGGGCGGCTCTGAATCTGCCAGTCGATAGGATTCTCGACTGCCTTGTCCCAATCTTCGGAACCGATGTTGCACGTTTCGAAGAGCTTATAGTTGTCGAGAGCATTTCCTAAGAACATCTCGCAGACGTTACCACATTCAAAGGAGAATTTCTTGTTGATCTTGACAAGGCCGCCAAGCAGACGGAGTTTCACACGGGCTTTGCCGGTGAAATAGTTGGGATTGGGCATACCACATCTGAGGACGCCACCCATACCTGCGTCAAGGAGGTCAATCTTCTTGTTGAAGAATCCAAGGAAGACACGTATGCCGAACTTTGCATAAATATAGGCATAGAGCTGGCCTTCGCCATACCATCCGTTATGGCCAGGCGTACCACCCTTGAGGTTGATGCATCGCTCCGTGCCAAGCTTGCGGATGGATAGGTCAAATCCGGCTTCTGCGCCCATATCGCCGTAGAAAAGTCCGAGGTCAACTTTGATGTAACCCCATACGGCAGCACCCATCATCACGCCGCCACCGGTGGCCGCGTTGGACATAAACCGAGTCTTGGCTTCATTCCTGGCTTTGTCGGCTTTGGATACGTCATCGCTCTCATAAGTACCGGAGGAGGATCCGTTGAGGAAGTTGCGAATCTTCACGGGAATGGGCGGAAGGTTTCCGTTGTTGGGCAGCTCGTTTCCAACGCACAGATATGCATTGGCTCCCACGGCCACAGTAACGATTTTGCTACTGAAGTCAATAAGTGTAAATGTGCAGCGCTTGTCCGGATCGGGTTGACCGAGATAGACATGCCATTTCAATGAAGTATCACTACCGGTTTTCTTATGTCCGATATAGAAGTCGAGCTCTACATGGGCTCCGGGACCTTGGGCTTTGATACCGGAGTCTGACTTGTCAGAGTCTTTCTTTTTCTTCTCTTCATACTTCTTCATCGTATTATTGTAGTCTTCGGTCTTGGAGTCGTTGTTATCCTTGACAGAGCCGGTGAAGTTACCTGCGTAATCTCCAAGGTCTTCACTATATCCCTCGAAAGTGGAGTCAAGAGCCTTGAGCTTTTTGGTAAGTTCTTCCGTTCCGCCATCCATTTTGGCATCGACGGTGACATTGAGTTGGAAATACTGTTCCTGATCATTGTTCTCATAGACCATATTGACCTTGCTCTTGACCATACCGCCAACAGCATCGACATCCCCCTTGAAGATGAAGGTTGTCAAGTCTTTTTTCTTGTTGTCGAAAACAACCGTGAGGTCGAGGTTTCCTTTGAGTGTTACATTATCGACGGTTGAAAGGCCCATGCCGGCAATGATGCCGATGACACCCTTGGCCGGTTTTGGAACGGCTTTGCCGGATTGCGAATTGGTGAAGTCTTTTGCGCAGTTGAAATAGAACCCGCCGTGGATACCGTTGATGGTAAGAGGACCGGCGGGGATGCCGCATTTGCCTCCTGCCATGATATCGAAGTAGCCCCAGCTGAAGTTGTTGTTTTCTTCCTTATGGTCATAGTATCCGCCGTCAATGGTCACCTCAAAGAGGCCGCCTTTGACGCTGGCTTTAATCTGACCGGCGTATCCCGAATCCTTACCCGGGTCTTCGGCACAGCTCAGGCTTCCTTCCAACTTGAATATCTTGCCGTCAACGGCAAAGGAGGCATCCCTAAATTTCGTCCCCTTATAGTCAAGCGAGATTTTGGAGAGGTCGTCGATGTTCTTTACCCATGACTGGAACTCTAATGTAGTGCCGGCACTGATTTCAAGTTCTTCGCAAAGGGTTATATCGCCGCCAAGGGTTATGCCTATGTAGGGGTCTTTTTCGTCTCTATGCAAATCAAAGCCCCACTTCTTGAGTGTGAATTTAAATGGCCCGATCTTCTTCTGTGGCGATGCGCAGCCCCATTGTCCCATGCTGAGGTAGAGGCCGCTGTTTTCTCCAAAATCAATCTTCGAAGCTTCATTCCACCACCCGGCGCCGATAGCGCTGCTGCTCTCTACGTCAGCCAACATCTTTTGGGTAGCCGCTGCCGCCGAAGTCTGCAACCCGCTCTCATATACCGACTCGAAGCCGTCATTGTTGGCAAGGCGCATCTTGCAGAACTTAATCTGGGGCAATTGAAGTTTGAAGGGCAGTTTGGCCAGCTTCTTGTTTAAGGTTTCCACGCCGGCGATAGTGACCTCGCCGCCGACAAGAAGCTCGACGTTCGTTTTTGTCTGTCCGTACTCGTTGTCTATGGCTTCAACGAGGAAATATGTCAGGTCCTTGTCAAGAGTGAGGTCGCCAAGCATGAAGTCAAAGTTGAGATCCTCAATCTGCGAAGTTTTGAATACGTATGCAAAACCTTTGCCGCCACCCTTTCCGGTGAAGGACTGATTGTAAATATTGCAGGTGTAGTCAATCTCTCCCTTGAACAGGGGGATTTCGAGCTTGCCGTTAAATCCGAATTTCTTAAAGTCGTTCTGGACTATCGACACCATAACTTTGTCAAGGCTGAACTTGAAACCTCCAATGGTTCCGCTCTCGCCGGCCTTGTAGTTGATGGCGTTGACAACGCCGCAGTCGAGGGTAAATCCGGACTTATCAATGAAGAGGTTCTCCACGGCAACCTTCATCGGTTCTTTGCCGTTGCCTATCTTGATTGACGAAGGGAATGCCATTGACAGTTCCTTGAAATAAAGGCCTGTCCATTCTTTTTCCTTACCTTTTGCCAAACCGAGGCTCTCAAGTTTATATCCCTCGGGGAAGGATCCCATCTTAGTGTGATTGCTTCCGGAAGCAAGGTCGATAATAGCCTCATCTGCCGTAAACACATAACCGGGGAGATCTACATGTTCGAACGGGTCGATAGATACCTCAGCCGTGAAATCTTCCCACTTCTGTATCTTGGTGCCTACGTGGAGTATGGGCGATTCCTCTGTACGTTTACCATTGACCACCTTTTTGAGGTCGGAGGGCATGGTCATGTCGATGTCGAGGTTGAGCCATTCGAATTTATTACCGCTCCAAGATACAAAGCATCCGTCTTCCGGCTCTATAACATCCTTGGGCGCAAGGAATTTGCAATTGAAACCGCTCTTGGGTTCCTGTACTTCAAAATCCTTAAGGAGCGCCACGGTGCCGCCTTCGGGTATGAGCGACTTGGGACTGATACACATCCTCGGTGCGCCGAAGACCAAAATCTGTCCCTGAGTGGCCTTGGTATTGGGCACAACGAAGGTGCCGAACAAGTCCATGGTGGCATAGGTCGGCGCAAACTTCATTTTCGAGATTGTCAAGTTCACCGGCGAGGGATTGATTTCTTTCGGAATCTCAAGCGTGAAGGTAACATTCTCCACATTGCCCTGGAGAAGTCCGGCCACGCGGGCTTTGCCATCGAGATATTCCTGATAATAACGGTCGATAGGCAATTGTTCGGCCAGGCTTTTAACCTTGTCGTTGGCTTTGCCCTGGAGCATGTCGGCATAAGGGATTCCGCTGTCTCCAATAAGATTGTCGATTCCCCAGTCAGAGAAAAGCTTCTCCACCACTTCAGCGCTTGGCATCTTGTTGTGGGCTCCTCCCCATGTCTGGACAATACCTTCAAAAACCTGATTCTCCGTATTGACAGCGATATCATCAAACGTGACTGCCAATTTCCAGGTGAGCAGCAAAGGTTCCCATATCACATGGCCGTCGCCTTTGAAATGTCCAGGTTTATCCTCTAAGGCTTCGAGCTGTCCGTCAAGCACGAGTTCATACTCCCCGATACGTATACTTTTCCCTTTCAGGTCTGCTACGCCGGCTGTTGTCGGTTTTTCATTGGAAATCTCTATCTGATTTGCACATTGGAAATATCGGCTTGTGAAAACTTCCGACATTGCGAAGTCCACAATGTTGATGCTGTCATTGAGGAATGCAACGGATTTATCGTTCACTGCCGTGGGCCTGACACGAAGCATCAGGTAGTCGCCTTTTTCCACCTTCCCGTCGAGTTTGTCCCAACGGATGGTGTCGGTCTGTGCCTTAAGTGCCTTATTGGCATAGATCGGGGCAGTCTTGAGCATCTCTTCCCTGGAAATGTAATCCTTTGCGGCAAACAGCTCTACATCATACACGAATTGTATCGTGTCAGGCTGTGCTCCGGCACCTCCTTCGAAAGTCGGCCTGTTCCATTTGACAGCAATGTCTGAATTGAGGAACTCTTTTCTTGCGCCTTCATCGGGAAGGAAACGGGGAAGTACTATTTCAGGATTGACGAAATTATATAGTGAATCTGTCAGGTTCATGCCTCCGAGGCCGATTATATCGGCATCATCGCCGGAACCAGCCTTGAATCCGACAAGTGCGGGGGCTGAATAGCCGTCGTTCTCAAGGCGAATATTGTGCTTTTGGCAATAGTCTTCGTCGGCTACGGCGCGGACACGCAGCAGGAGCATAGATGTTGTGTCAATCTGTGCATCAAAAGCTCTCTTGTCCATCTTATAGGATGTGGCTGATATACCCTTTTGCTCATAAACAACTTCACCGTCGATAGCCTCCCCGAGAATAGTGGAAAGGGAGGCGTCGTACGCGCCTGTAGGCTGCAATATCGATATGTCGTAAGTGAAATCCACGGGATCCTGCGCTTTGCCCGAAGCTACAGGGGCACTCCACTTGATGATGCAGTTGTTGGGATCGAGGACCTCAAACTTCTTGTTGCCTGTTTCTGTGTAAGGTTTGGGAACAGTGAGGCGCGGGGCAGAATACTGGGTTATGTCCGTTGTTTTGCGAAGGACAATGAGCCCAGGGTAGCTCTTGCCCTTATTGAGGAATACATAGGATTGGTCGCCCGATGAAGCATTTTCAACCCGGGCGCTAACCTGCACTAAAAAGAGTTGTTTGGGATCTACGATGTCAAATAAGTCGGAGGGCACCCTGAACTCTGTGGATGTGAGGCCTTTTTTCTCATAGAACGGATTTTCGTTATCGAGGGCTTCCTCCATACCGGCGGCAGAGGCAGGGTATTTCTTGTTTGGCTGAGTAATCTTAATGTCATAGGTCACATTGGGTAGCGTCCGGCCATCGTCAACGGATGAAACCTCACAGGGCTTCCACTTGATGACGGGATTGTCCCTCATGAGGATATGCACACCCTTGGAGATGTCTTCATTTTCGTAGGCAAACTGGTCGAAACTCTGATAGGGGCTGGGTGTAACCAATACGGGCCGCGAGAACACGGTCTGGGCGCGTGCAAATGCCACGGGTATGCCCTTGCCTTCGCCTTCGAAGGTTAGAGCCTTGTAATCACCTGCAACAGTGTCGGGGTGAGCCACAACTTGCATCAGGTAGACGGACTTGGGGTCAAGAGCGTCCGCCATGGATGCGGGGATACGGTATGAAGTGGTTCCAAGGCCCTTCTGCTCAAAGATTGGGGCCAATTCATTGGCGGCTTTTAAGCATTCGCTCTGTTGATAGATATAATAGCCGCTTGTGGGTTTGAAGATTCGTAAATCATAAGTAAATGATACATGCTTACCGCCCACATTGTCAATTTGAGGTGCAGACCAAGAGACTTCGTCTTTTGCGGGGTCGAACTGTGCATACCACAATCCCGCAGGGAGATTTGGCCGCATCAGTTTAGGACGGGAGTATGTGGCAGGCTGTACCGGATCCTCGGAATAATCCTTGACACGAAACATCTTGATGTCGCTCTTTCCTTCGTTGATTATATTGATATAGTCGAGCGAACCTGCCTGAGTGGCATTGGAACGAGCCGTTATCTGCGCCAGGTAAGTTTCATAGGGTGAGAAATTCCGGATTACATTCAAAGGGATGAGGCACTGGGGCATCTGAAGTCCCGAAGTCTGGTAGACTATTGGGTTGCGCTCCATGGCTTCATCAATGGCCTGCAGGGGCATCTGCTGGACGATTTTGATGTCATAGGTGTAGTTACGCGGTTTTGGATCGCAATTCACCACCGGCGCCATCCATGTCAGCATAGGTGTCTGCTTCGATAGCGTGGCTATGTTATGGTCCCCAAATTCTCCTGTCGATACCGGCATTATCCATTCCGGAGCCTTGGCCTGGTAGCATACCGTGAAGATCGTACGGCTCAACGCAGGATTGCTAACAAGGAGAGGCGAAGAAAGATAGGGATCCCATTTATAGGCAAGGAGAGTCAGTTCATACGTTCCTTCCGGAAGATTGCCGAATGAACCTGAGACCACATTGTCGAAAAGACCCGATGGCATCGATATGTCTTCCATGCGGACATGATTGAACATGGTTCGCATCTCGGCGGCATTAAGGACTTTTGTGCCCATGGCCGGTATCTCGAAAGGTCGCTGGGGCAGCGTCTTTCCGGGAACAGTTATTTCTATTCCGGAAGAGGGAATGATTTGGCGAAGTTCAACTCCAAAGTATATCAACTTGGCTTCATTCTCCGTGTTCTGCACTGAGATGTTGAAATACTGTCCCGGATTGGACAAGTAATACATTACTTGCGGAGGAAGAATGTTCCTTACGGGGGTGACGTTTATGTTCACTTCCTGCGCAAATGCGCTCGCCATCGAAACCATGGCGAACAGAAAAGGAATTATATGTCGTTGGAGTCGTTTCATTTCTTCTTGTCTTTATGCTTGATACTGAGGAGAGTGAAGGTATAGAGATAGTTCAGGGAAAGGCGGATGTCAGTGGCGTCAAGACTTGATCTTGTCTTTGTGATATTGACATCACCGTATTTGCAGAATGATGCTGAGAAACTGAAGGTATGATACTTCCTTAGAGTATACCCGGCATTAAGATCGAGAGCCATGGAAAGACTTTTCGACTGGTGTTTCACCTCATTGTAACATAATGACACCGTAGCCGAAGCATTGAGATTCTTATCCTTGAGGAATGAGCGTCCCGTAGAAATGGAGGCAACATCCGAATTGTATTCAGTGTTGAAGCCTTTCGAGCCTTGATGGCTGAGGGAAAGGGTGAAGTTGGTTTCCCATGGCTTTACGTTCATATTGTATGATGCGCCGAGAGCCAATGTCTTGACATCCGTCTGGCCTATGGAAAACTTGTTGAGGTCTTTGTTAAGTGTATAGTTGCCGGAAAGAGAGATAGTATGATCCAGCTTCTCTCCGGGAAGATTGTAAGTCGGGAGAAGGCTTATGCTGTGGAGCACTCGTTTGACTTCAGTCGTGTCGTTGACGGCAGCTGTTCCGTCGCCTTGCTTCTGCAGGAAGCCATTATACATGGCCGATACATTGAAATTATTGCCAAGTCTCCACGATGCCATTCCGTTGTAGACGTAGCCCTTTGTGGTATAAAGCTGCTGTTTGGCCAGATTGTCGGCCTGTCCCGAGAAAGATGCTGAAAGGGAAACCCTGCGGAACAAAGTAGTCCCGAGATTCACTCCCAGACTATGGTAATTGTTGGATGTATAGTATGTGCCGAGGGATACATAATCCGGTTGGATTATCTTATAGAAGATGGAGGCATTCAGCCATGAGAAAGAGAAATTGAGGGCTGCATCGCCAGCGAATCTTACCCTCGAAGTATACCGAGGTTCAAAGATCTTGTCAAAACGGGCGGCTTCTCCTGTCGTTACTTTTTGCGATTCGGTATCGGCTGTGAACGCGGAGGTTGCCATATTGGCTGTAAGAGAGATGCAGTTCTTGAAACTCACCTGACCCTTAAGGCCTACAACCAGATTTTCCTGCGGGCGATAGAATTGCCTCCAATATTCGTCTATAGATCCCTTGGAGTCATAGGCGCGAAGGAAATAGACGTCGATGCTGTTGCCGTTCTTTCCATATCCGGCTGATAGCCCCCAGCCGTATCTCTTATATTGTGCTCTGCGCGGATTGGGATCTTCCGGATTGTCGTTGACAGCACGCCGCAAAACACCGTAGAAGGCCGAAGCCCTGAATTTCGAACCCTTGTACTCCAGACCAATTCCATTGAAGGACATATTGAGGATATAATTGGAGAAAGGCATCGATGATTGGCCGAGATGCGCGGTGAAATTTTTGTAGCTCGGACTGATGTTGAAGGAGAATTGAGGATAGTTGAAATTCAGATTGTCGTTGGAGAAATAGATGGAGAAAGGCAACGAAAATCCGTAGACGTTGATATTAAGGTTGGCGAAAACACTGTTGCTCAAAGGCGACATATAGTTGTTGCCGTTGGAACTGTGGAAATAAGTATTGTTGGTGCCGATGGAGCCGGTGATAATCAGAGGGTCATGCTTGGCTATCTGGGATATGTCCTGTGCTCGGACAGACACACTAGCCATTGAACAAGCCATGACAATGGCTGCTGTCCATCTTTTCAGCATACTTGTTTTTCGCCGTGGCGTGTTCGATATCATTGCATGATGTTGTTAAATGATTGGTCGCATGAAAGGGAAGTCAGCCCCTTGCCTTCCGAGTCCGGATGGCAAGGGATTGACATGATAGTGGATTTATTTGATGATCAGCTTACGGGTCGAGGTCTTGCCACGCACGATGTAGATGCCGGGGGCAATGTTCTCGGAGGCTACGCGCTGTCCGGAAAGAGTGAATACTTCAGCATTTTCGAAGTCATCGTCGGCCATTATTTCCTCCACACCTGTGACAGTGCCGGAGGCGTTGAGGGACATGGGCCGGGCAGAACTGCCGCATATTGGTGCGAAGCCTACGGTTTCGTTCATGTCGATATACTGACCGCTGAATTTGTCATAGAGTTTGAAGGCAACCTTATCGCCTTGTTCACCATGGACAGTGATGTACATCTTGCCATCTATGATGCGACCTGCTCCGCGGCATTCACCGTCCACGTAGGCTCCAACGCTGTAGCGTTCGCCATCGAGATATTCGTCGCTTTCGGCGATTATGGTCATGTTGTCTGCAAAACGGCTTTTGTTGTAGGAGAAGGGGCTATAGGAGGGAGCGCAGCTCGCTGCCTTTGACCTCTCAACTTTGGTGAGCTTGCTTTCGGACGGCCATGTAATTTCAAGATAATCTTCGGAGGAATTGTAAATGAGATAGCCTTCTCCGGGAACGATTGTTTCGAGAGTTCCGGCCCACTTACCTTCATAGCATTCGGTAAAGCCGTCCTTGGAGATAATCCGGGAACCATTGGGAAATGACGCTTTGCCTAACACTTCTGCCACATAATGACGGAAGCAATAGGGGAAGCTTTTCCACTGCCAGCCCGAACTAATATATTCTGCCTTTGCATCGGCAGCGTCTCCGGTGTAATATTGGATTTCGGGAGCGTAAAAGTCTACATTCTGGCCTTCCTTTACATTGACTTTATATGTGCTGCCACAGTTAATATATCCCAAAGAGCCAAAGAAGCCATAGTCGGGATCATTGTAAAGAAGCTCATACTGAGAGCGAATTTCATGCGCGTTGGAAAAATAGGTTTTGATCTGGTCCTCGTAAAGTTGGTCGGAATATAGCGACATCCAGTTCCATCCCTCGACAAGTTCAACGTGCTGAAGAATCTGTATCTTGAGGGTGTCAATATAGTCTTTGTCGTATGTTACTGTGATAGCCTTGTCCTTGTTGAGGGCTTGGGGTTCGAATTTCCATTCGTTAGTTCCTGCGATGCGTTCGCCAAGTATGATCATGGGGGTTTGTGAGTTGCTGCCTACCATGGGGATACCCCATCTCAACTTGCTTTCATCAAGGAGGATACCGGCAGGTTCAGTTTCAATCTTTATGGTGGCTTCATCGTCGAGCCCCATCACAAAACCATTGGCAATAATGGCGCTGAGTGCAGCCTGGATGTTGAGGTTGAAGCCGAAAGAATGGCTGTATTCTTTTTTCGGATTGAACGAGCCGTCAGCGTCAAAGCCTGCAGATTTGACAGTATAGGTCCATTTCACTTGAGTTGAGCCGTATTTCTTGGCCAATACCTGGAAGGCTGCAGCACCGGGATAGTATTCAATTGAAAGGATCTTCTCGGCCACATTGCTCCCCTCTTCAAAGTTAAGATTATCGGCATTGAAGGTATCGCCGTAAAGCGCATAAGCGTAGTCGCCGACAATGACGTTGTCGGCAAGCTGCATATAAATATCCTTCTTAAGGAGTTCTGGTTGGGAGAGGGTGATGGTCAGGGGGTTCTGTAGAACCTCGAAAATGCTCTTGTCGGGAACTTTATCGATTACCTTGACTGTTACTTCAGTGCTTATGTAGTGGGGCCCTCTGTAGGAGATGTTTACTATGCAGCCACCTACAGATATGGCCTTAAGTTCGCCTTCTGCTGTACTCTCTACAACATCCGAGTTTGCCGGATAAAAATCGATATCGTCGACATTTACGTTGGCATTTGCCGGATTCAACACCACAAGTGCCTTAAGATAGTCATTGATTGTTTCTCCTTTCTGAACGGTAATTTCTTTCAGATCATCCTTGATAGTGATGCCGGTCAGGGGATTGTAGACAAACTCGATTGGTTTGGAGGGCATTCCGAATGTCTGGTCACCACCACTGACGGTGATGGTCTTTGCCATTTCGAAACACATTGTTCCCTGGTCTCCGATGGCAAATTTCACAGTTTTGTTTGCGTCGTCAGCTCCGACAGGGATTCGGATTGTGTAAATCATCTTCTCTACACCGTCATTATCCGTATTAGAGGTGCCCGTGGCGAACGCACGTGTTTCTTCCCCGATAATTGCGCCGATAAAAGCGTCATGCATGACTACCGGTTCACCATCTGAGGTTACAAGGGTTGCATAGACAACTGCGTCGTAGGGGAACGACTTTGTTGTATGCTCAGGCCATTTCGTCAGCTTTGCCTGCATCCCGAGGACGCCGAGCAATAGCATGATTGTGAGTAAGATCGTCTTTCTCATTGGTTGAGGTTTAGATTATTAATGTTTATAGTTGAATCGTTTGGTTCTATCACACCTTTTATAAATAAGGTGTTGAGGCGCGACGGGCTACTCAGCAACACGGTAACCCGTTGTTTGAAAGTTCCGGAGCGCCCTGTCGGATTGAATTTCACGACAACTGAGGCTGTGTCTCCCGGTGCTATCTCCTCCTTTGAATAGGAGGCGTTGGTGCAACCGCACTTCCCTGTGGCACCGAGAACCACAAACGGCTCTTTGCCCGTATTGCGGAAAGTGAACCTATGGCAGACATCGCCATCAGCTTCTTTGATCATGCCAAAGTCAAATACCGTACCTCCCGGCCATGTGATTTCTGATTGGGCATAACTGTTTGGGCGGCCGAGTATCAGGGTTGTCGCAAGCAGGAGTGCTATTTTCAGTTCACGGAGTATCATTGCATGATGTGTGATGATTGCGTTAGAAAGAGATAGTATCTCTTCAAGATGCAAAAGTAGGCCCGCATTGCCCAACATCGCATGTAAAAGTCTGCCAATCTCATGTAATAATCAGACAAAGTGAGTACTGGCCGTCATTTATTCGGTAAATGGACCTCTTTTGTCTGATTTCTTCAAGAATCCGTCCTATGGATCTCACAGTATGCAGTGGGATAATGGCCGTAAGCACGCTTGAAGGCATGCGACAGTCCGCTTGCCTCCTCGAAACCGCACATCAGGGCTATTTCCCGCAATGGCTTGTCGGGAAATTCCAGGAGAAGCCGGGCACACCGCTTCATCTGGATGTCGGAAATGAAAACTCTGGGAGTAATGTCGATGAGTTCCTTCATGCGCTGGCAAAAGGTGCGCTCGCTCATGTTCAGAGAAGCGGCTATCTTTGCAATGCTGTATTCGCCTGCAGTGATTGCTTCTTCCATAGCTTTTCTGACATCATCAATAGTAAGTTGCTTTGCCATTTTAACAAATTTTAAAATGGCAAAAGTAGATTGGAGGCTATCCTTTCGACGTGTAAAAAGGCGACAAAACCATGACGAAATCAGACAAAAAAATATCCCTCCGGTCTGAGACTGAAGGGATTGGATAAAATCTTTATGATTGAGGTTATTGCTTGGCCTGTTCTCGGTAGGATGTCGGCGAACATCCATAGACCCGCTTGAAAGCATGGGAGAATCCGCTGGCTTCCTCAAAGCCACAAAGATTGGCTATCTCTCCGATGGTCTTATTGGGATTCTCCAAGAGCAGCTTGGCACAGCGTTCCATTTGGATGGCGGAAATGAACATCTTGGGCGATTGCTGGGTTACCTCTTTAAGGCGCCGGCTGAACGTCCTTTCGGTCATGTTCATCATCGATGCTATTTTGGCCACACCATAGTCTTTGTTGGTGAGGGCAGCATCTACGACAACAAACAATTTAGTTAGGAATTCCTGGCCATCGTCAGTCTTATCCGCCAAGGTTTCGGGTATCTCAATGCCCTCCTTCGGAGTTTCGGCCATATTCTTCTCAGCCTCATTGCATTTCGCCTGTAGTTCCTCTACCTTCTTGATAAGCTGAAGCATCTGAGACCGATGCCGGCGATACCGTGCTCGAATGATTACGGCGGCAATAATTGCTATGACAATAAATAGTCCGATTGCCATAATGAGATCTCGGCTTCTGGCGGTCTTGGTCCGTTGGATCTCCTCCTGCAGTCTGTCTTTACCAAACTCGGCATTGTATCTGGCAAGAGCATCGGCCGAAGCCTGATGGTAAAGTGAGTCTTTCAATGTGTTGAATCGGTCAAGGGCAATCTTGGCTGAATCGGGATTGATTGACCAATAGCTTTCATAGATGCCCTTATGGGAATACACATTATTATATAGGTCGCCAATCTTCGAGAATATCTCTGAAGCTTCGGTGAAACATTGGACGGCTTCCCTATTGCGTTTCTGCTCCAGATAAACGAATCCGAGCTGATTCAGATCAATGCCAACCGAATGCAGATTGCCAACCTCTTTAAGAAGCGAGATGGCGCGAAGATAAGTTGCTTCCGATTCGTTGTACCTCTTCAGTCCGGCAAGCGCAGAGGCCATTTGGGAAAGGCGCATCGCCATCTTGGGTTTCCGGCCATTTATAGAATCCAGTTCAAAAGCCTTACGCGCAAAGGAAAGCGACTTGTTGTTGTCGCCGAGTTTATGATATACCTCCGATGCCATGCCGAGCAGAATGGCCTTTCGTCCAGAATTATGGGCCTGGTCAGCATATTCCAGTCCTTCAAGAATAAACTTCTCGGCCTCCTTGACTTGATTAGCAGCCATATATGTACCCGCAAGAGTGTTCAGCCCTGAAGAAATTCTATCAGGGTCTCCGAGCTTCATATCGATGTCAACGCACTGCTTGGCATAAGACGCAGCGGGAGCAAACTCGCCAAGCCTTACATGGATAATACCCAGCAAACTCAGGCAATCGGACCTGCCCATATTGGGATATTTGAACAATGGGAGAGCCTTCAAGGCATACTTCTTAGCCGTGGGATAATCCTGCACATCATAGTACCATTCAGCCACCCAATACCATAATTGTTGCCGCAGAGAATCTTTAGGAGTATTCTCGGCAAACACAATCTTCGAATCGGTTATTTCCTCCTTGTTTAGGAAATCAAATATCTTATTGGCATCATCTACACGACAACCCTTGGTTTCATATATTTCTATAAGCTTGTCTATATTCTGTGGCATGGCCTGCGCATAGTCCATACCCACATAAATGGCAACCACAATCATAAGCCACTTTATAGAGAAAGACTCCAAAAAACGGCCAAGATGCTTGTGGTTAAATCTCCCATGTTCCATTACTCTGAGTTGTTTATTGCAAATTTACATAAAATCGGGGAAATATACGGGTGCTCACATCACGGCTCATACCGGTTTTTATTTCAGTCCTTAACCTTTCCGGATGATAGTGCAGATATTGAAGCATTTCTACTTCTTGAGTCATAGCTGTTTTTGGGTTTTACGGTTCAAAGTGAGCGGAAAAATGTGGGATTGCGCAGAGTGGCGATTTCCTCTTTTCGGTCAAAGAATTTCATATGCTTGCCTAAAATAACAACCGCTGTTTCCGCAACCACGATTTCCATTTGCAAAGATACATTATTTATTTTAGTAGATGACAAAAATTAATTTTTGTCAGTTATATGATTGATTTTTAATTA
>ENA-ORNR01001388-ORNR01001388.1-human-gut-metagenome-genome-assembly--contig:-NODE-1388-length-22218-cov-5.902721_pt1 | contig 22218 bp, 18 predicted proteins | sample MGYA00242114_ERZ509020 | MGnify/ENA primary metagenome ERZ509020 (study PRJEB26280, sample SAMEA2338758) | human gut metagenome | biome: human gut; feature: human-associated habitat; material: faeces...
CAAAACAAGGGCATTGGGACAGGGGTCTGACACCGTGTCCCAATGCCCTTGTTTTGGTATAATTTCGCGTAAGCTTCATAGTATTAAGAAAAAGCATACAGGAAGTCTGATGGATAACTGCGGAAAATATATAACAGGCGAGGACTATATCGACCTTCTGTACAGACGCTCGGATGAGTTCAATCCGGGTGCGGAGGGGTTCAGGGATTATTGTATTACGCAGATAGATGACAGATGGGGAATAATACATCTTAATAGGAATGAGACAGGAGAGGTGAACTACGGTAATTTCGGGTACACCTCTTTTCCTGTTGTGTACGGTGTACAGGATTATGGAGCCATGGGCGCGGCAGGCATAACACAGGTGAGGGAACAGCCGTTTCTTGCACTGCGCGGGACAGGAACGCTTATAGGCATAGTCGATACTGGGATAAGGTATGAGCATGAAGTATTTGTGCGTGAGGATGGGAGCAGCATTATAGATGCGGTATGGGACCAGACAGCAGAGAAAACCGCGCAGAATGTTGATGAAATGACAGAAAATGTGCGGGATAGCGATAATATTAATGCAGGACGTGAACTCGACAACATGGTGATGTATGGGAAGGTGTACAACAATGCCATGATAAACGAGGCATTATCAGCACCGAATCCGCAGGAGATAGTTCCGGTCACAGACGAGGCGGGTGGACATGGGACGATGCTTGCGGGGCTTGCGGCAGGACAGGAGAAGCCTGAGCAGGGCTTTACAGGGGCGGCACCGGGTGCGAGGCTTGTGGTTGTGAAACTAAGGCAGGCAAAACGGTATCTGAGGGATCTTTATCTTGTGAATGGCAATGCGCTGTGTTATTCGGAAATTGATATTATTCTTGGCATACGTTTTCTTCAGGAATATGCAAGAGAGGTGAGGATGCCTATATCCATAATTGTTGGACTGGGAACTAATATATCGTCGCATAGGGGAAGCACAGTGCTGTCCGATTATATTGATAATATCGGCAGAAATATCGGCAGGTGTGTCACAACCTGTACCGGAAATTATGCCAACAGCAGACTTCATTTCAGAGGAAATCTGGTGCCCGATGCGGAATATATCCCTATCGAAATAAGAGTTGGCGAGGGGGAACGAGGGTTTTACTGTGTGCTGTGGTCTGAACCGCCGGATGTATTCGCACTCGAATTTATTTCGCCGACAGGCAGGGTTGAACAGAGAGTTCCGCCAAAAATAAATGAGCGTACTGTGCTGCGGTTTACACTTGAGGGAACGCAGATAGAAATTTTTTATGGGCTTAATCAGGCTGTGTCGGGACTTAATTTTGTAACGCTTCGTTTTATAACACCCTCCCCGGGAATCTGGACTATAAGGGTTTACGGATATACAACACTTTCCGGCGGCTTTAATATGTGGATAAATAACAGGGAATTTTTATGGGGTGATACATATTTTCTGCAGCCCGACCCCTACAATACGATAACAGACCCGGGAAATACCACAGTGCCGATCACTGTCGGAGCATATAATTACAGGGATGGAAGCATATATATAGGCAGTGGAAGAGGTACAGTTTCGTACAGTGATGATAAACCTGATATAGTGGCGCCGGGAGTTAATGTGCTGTGTCCTTTATCCTATGGAAACAATATATATGGACAGATGACAGGGAGCAGCCTTGCCGCAGCCATTACAGGTGGAGGAGCGGCACTTATTCTCGAATATGGCATTGTGAAAGGTTTTTATCCATTTATGCGTTCATATACTGTGAAAAATTTTCTCATAAACGGTGCGGACAGAAGGGAAGAGTACAGATATCCGGACCCGCTTTTTGGATATGGGACCCTGAATGTGTATAAAGCGATTGAAAGTATACGCAAATGAATGTAATAAAGGGATGTGAGCCATGAGCAGTGACAACAATTGTAACATTGTCTATTATTTATCTTTCATTGACTTTAGTGTGCTAAATCGTATAAGATATTTATAGAATTGTTGCAGCATATGGCTGATCAGTGATTCTTAAACAGAAAATATACAGTTGTGTAGCTGCTGTAAAAATAAAATAATAGGAGAATTATTATGAGCAGACTTAAGATTGCCACAGCAAATGTGGCAGGCCAGACCGTTGAGAGCCTGTATAAGGATCTTGAGCGCATGATTATTGCCAGCCCTCCGGGAATATGCCCGGTTGATCTTGCACTCAATTTTCTCAGATTGTGCCATGCGCAGACCTGCGGCAAATGTGTTCCGTGCCGTGTAGGGCTTGGACAGCTTGCCAACCTTATATCGGATGTGCTTGATGGCAGGGCGGATATGGGCACATTAGATACCATTGAGAAGCTTGCGAAGGACATCAATAACTCTGCCGACTGTGCCATAGGTTATGAGGCGGCAGGAATGGTAATGCGCGGACTTGAGGGCTTTAGGGACGATTATATTGCACATATAAAGACCGGAAAGTGTACATATCACATAACGCAGCCTGTACCATGTGTTGCACTCTGCCCGGCAGGAGTTGATATTCCGGGGTATGTTGCACTTGTGGGTGAGGGAAGATATGCGGATGCAGTAAAGCTTATCAGAAAAGATAATCCGTTCCCGACCGCCTGTGCACTTATATGTGAGCACCCTTGTGAGGCGCGTTGCAGACGTAACATGATTGACAGCTCAATCAATATCCGCGGTCTTAAGAGGTTTGCGGTTGACCATGCGGGAAAGGTTCCTGTGCCGGAGTGCGGTGAGCCTACCGGTAAGAAGGTTGCTATTGTGGGCGGCGGTCCGGGAGGACTGTCTGCGGCATACTTTTTGTCACTCATGGGTCATAAATGCGTTGTGTATGAGATGAAGCCGCAGCTTGGCGGTATGCTAAGATATGGTATTCCGAATTACCGTTTTCCGAGGGAGAGACTTCAGGAGGATTTAGATGCTATTCTCTCCACAGGAGTTGAGGTAAGGTATAACACAAAAATAGGTGAGGATATCACCATAAAACAGCTTCGCGAGGAGTATGATGCGGTGTACATTGCCATAGGTGCCCATCAGGATAAAAAGGTCGGAATCGAGGGCGAGGACAGCAATGGAGTAATATCGGCTGTAGAGCTTCTAAATGATATAGGCCATGAGAGGATGCCTGATTTTACAGATAAGACCGTTGTAGTTATCGGCGGCGGAAATGTTGCCATGGACTGTGTGCGCTCATCTGTCCGTCTGGGAGCTAAGAAATCGATTATAGCATACAGAAGACGTAAGCTTGATATGACAGCACTTCCTGAGGAGGTTGACGGAGCTCTTGAGGAGGGCTGTGAACTCTATGAGCTTCATGCGCCTGTGAGAATAGAGTCCGATGAGAATGGCAATGTAAAGGCATTGTGGGCAAAGCCTCAGATTATAGGAAAGATTGATGCGTGGGGAAGAGCGCGCCCTGTGGATTCCGTGAAGGATGAAGTCAGAATTCCATGCGATATTGTTATCGTGGCGATAGGGCAGGGTATCGAGACGAGACATTTTGAGGAGGCGGGCATTCCTGTAAAGAGAGGCAATATCAAGGCGATGGCGGACAGCGAGATTTCCGACCTTCCGGGAGTGTTCGCAGGTGGTGACTGCGTTACGGGTCCTGCGACAGTCATACGTGCGATTGCGGCAGGAAAGGTTGCGGCAGCTAATATTGATGAGTACCTTGGATATCATCACCTTATCAGCGTCGATGTGGATATTCCATCGGCAAGTCTTGATGACAAGCCGGCATGCGGCCGTGTTAACCTGTCTGAGAAGGAGGCAGGTGAGAGAAAATGCACCTTTGATCCGTTTGAATGCGGAATGAGCGGGGAGGAGGCATGTCAGGAGGCATCAAGATGCCTAAGATGTGACCACTTCGGCTACGGAAATTTCAAAGGAGGCAGAGCTGCGATATGGTAAATCTTACAATAAACAACAGAAGGTTAAGCGTTCCGGAGGGAACTACAATTATGGCTGCGGCTGCAAGTATAGGAATAAATATCCCGCATCTTTGCTATCTCAAAGAGATTAACGAGATTGCCGCATGCCGTGTCTGTGTTGTGGAGCTTAAGGGCAAGGATAAGCTTATAACAGCCTGTAATAACAAGGTTGAGGAGGGCATGGAGATATACACCAACTCACCTAAGGTAAGAGAGATAAGAAAGATGAATGTACAGCTGATTCTCTCACAGCATGACGGGCACTGTGCAACCTGTGTCAGAAGCGGTAACTGTTCGCTTCAGTCCATCTCGAACAACCTTGGAATTATAGACGTGCCTTTCCGCGAGGAGCTTGAAAAGACTTCGTGGAATATGGATTTTCCGCTTATAAGGGACAACACCAAGTGTATCAAGTGCATGCGCTGTATACAGATATGTGACAAGGTTCAGAGCCTCAGTGTATGGGATGTTGTCAACACCGGAAGCAGAACTACGGTAAATGTATCAGGAAACCGCCCTATCGAGGAGGCAGACTGTGCGATATGCGGACAGTGCATTACACATTGCCCTGTAGGAGCACTGAGAGAGCGCGATGATACGGATAAGGTGTTTGCCGCACTCAACAATCCTGATGTAATCACGGTTGTACAGGTGGCACCATCGGTTCGTGCAGCATGGGGTGAGCAGCTTGGGATGACCAATGAGCAGGCAACCGAGAAGAGACTTGCCGCTACATTGAAGCACATGGGCTTCGACTATGTATTCGACACCAATTTCTCCGCCGATCTGACCATAATGGAGGAGGGAACAGAGTTTGTAGAGAAGCTCAAGAGGAGAAATCTCAACAAGTTCCCTATGTTTACGTCCTGCTGTCCGGGATGGGTGCGTTTTGTCAAGTCACAGTATCCTGAGTTTGTCGACCATCTTTCAACAGCAAAGTCACCTCAGCAGATGTTCGGTGCGGTGACTAAGAGTTATTTTGCAAAGAAAGCGGATATCGACCCTGCAAGGATATGTTCTATATCAATTATGCCTTGTGTGTCTAAAAAGGAGGAGGCTGCACTTCCTCAGATGGCGGATGCGGGATATGGCCAGGATGTCGATATTGTTATCACAACGAGAGAGCTTGTGAGAATGATTCGTGCGGAGAGCGTATATCCTATGGCACTTGACGAGGTGGAGTTCGACTCACCTCTTGGAGAGTATTCCGGAGCGGGTGTAATATTCGGCGCAACCGGAGGCGTTATGGAGGCGGCACTTCGTACAGCTTATAACCTTGTGACAGGAAAGAATCCTGACCCTGATGCCTTTAAGGTTGTCCGCGGTCTGGGGGACGGACCATGGAAGGAAGCGACCTTTGATGTTGGCGGTGTCGAAGTCAAGACGGCGACGGTTCATGGTCTTGGCAATGCCAGAAAGCTTTTAGAGGCGGTAAAGCGCGGCGATGCGGCATACGATTTTGTCGAGGTCATGGCATGTCCGGGCGGCTGCGTAGGCGGTGGCGGACAGCCAATCCACGATGGAGTGGAGATGGCGGCGGACAGGGCGAAGGAATTATATAAGCTTGACAAGAACAAGCAGATACGATTCAGCCACTGCAATCCGCAGATACACACAATATACAAGGAGTTCTTTGGTAAACCATTGTCACCTGAGTCACACCACCTGCTTCACACAGACCACAAGTACAGGGTTGTTGATCAGTTAGAGTTCTAGCGGAAATAATCCCCGCTTTGTTACATCAGCATGTTTTTTTGTTATGCATGATTATGTAGCAGAGCGGGGATTTTATGTTTTATAAAAAATTTTTGACAAACGTGTTCTATTGCTAAATATAAGAAAATAGGTTATAATTTCGTACAAAGTGGGTTCACATGCCTTGATAGTGGATTCAGAGTACTGCGCAGAGTGGCTGCGCTGATGTGAAAGGAATTGTGTAAATGGTTTTTTCTTCAACAGTATTTCTATTTTTATTTTTGCCGGTTGTGATTGCGGTTTACTATAACCCTTTTGTGAAAAAGAGGGGCTTTCGCAATATAGTACTTCTTCTGGCGAGCCTTTTCTTCTACGGATGGGGTGAGCCGGTGTTCGTTTTCCTGATGATTCTTTCAATTATTGTGAACTGGGCATTCGGGCTTATGGTTGATGGAATGGCAAAAAAGGGAAATAAGCTTGGGATGAAGCTTGGGATGATTCTGTCCGTAGTGTATAATCTTGGACTTATGTTCGTCTTTAAGTACCTTACATTTGTAACAAAAAATATAAGCTATCTGCTTCACAATGACAGCATTGTTGTAAATATTGCACTTCCTATCGGAATATCTTTTTTTACATTCCAGCTTATGTCCTATGTGTTTGATGTGTATTATGGCACAGCCAAGGTTCAGAAGAATATTCTGTATGTGGGATTATATGTCTCAATGTTTCCGCAGCTCATCGCGGGTCCTATTGTAAGATACGAGACGGTTGCTGATGAGATAGTTAACAGGGTTGAGAACAGGAAGGATTTTGCCGAGGGCTTCGGAAGATTTGTTGTGGGACTTGGCAAGAAGATTCTCATTTCCAATTATGTCGGGAAAATCGCGGATATTGCATTTGCCACAGAGGGAGGTATGTCCGTTGCGATGGCATGGCTTGGCGCGATAGCATATACCTTGCAGATTTACTTCGATTTTTCAGGATATTCGGATATGGCAATCGGGCTTGGAAGGATGTTCGGCTTCCATTTCCTTGAAAACTTCAATTTTCCGTATGTGTCCAAGTCCATAACAGAGTTCTGGAGAAGATGGCATATCACACTTAGCACCTGGTTCAGGGACTATGTCTATATACCCCTTGGCGGAAACAGGGTGAGCAAGGGAAGGCATATATGGAATATATTTGTCGTGTGGTTCCTGACCGGTGTATGGCATGGCGCCAACTGGACCTTTATATGCTGGGGACTGCTGTATTTTGTGCTTCTTATGTTCGAGAAGCTCACAGGCTTTCATAAGAAAAATGGCTGGTATATGCATATATATACCATGTTTTTCGTCATTTTAGGCTGGGTGCTTTTCAGGGCTGACAGCATAACCGCGGCAGGACAATACATCGGAAATATGTTCGGGGCAGGGGCAACAGGCTTCATTGATGCAACCTTTATCGATTGTGTGAAAAATTCAGCGGTTATATTTGCTGCTGCAGTCATTTTTTCATTTCCTGTTGTTTCTAAGGTGGGAGAAGTACTTGAAAAGAAGCCAATGTTTAAAAATGTGCTTGCCTCAGTGTGTATGGTTGTTGTGTTCATTGCCTCAATTCTTATATGTATAAAGGCAACATATAATCCATTCATTTATCTGAATTTCTAGCAGGGAGGGTTTATTAAGTGGTTAAAAATCAGGCAGAACCAATATCACATAACGATAAAGCCTGTGGGCAGTCCGTAAAAGGCAATGCGGTATACAGAATTACCGCCATATGCTGTATGGGAATATTGTTTTTGATGTTTATATTTATCATTTTGAGAATTGTTATTAAGAATGTTGTATACGAAAAGCTGGGAATTTACAATCCGGTGGTCGCGTTTTTTCTTGAAGGTGACAATGATGTGAGTGTGGGTGATGACGGAAGTGGTTCGATAACGATAGACTGGGCAGAAAGGTATCCTTTCGCTGAGGAGGATAAGTATGTAAATGCAGTAAAAAATAAAAGCTTCATGGAGAGGTACACCTCATTTATAAATAAGGCTGAGTCACAGGCACAGTGGTATGCCACAGACGGACTTCCGATGCAGACGAAGCTGACTGAGCTTGCAGCAGGCTATGAGAGCCTGATAGGCTGGAAGGTGCAGGAGGAGGATTATGATGCGGTAATTACGCTCAGAAATGGTTATCTGACCTGCATAAGCCCGGAGAGGGATGAGTCGGTGATATCTGAGATAACCGACAGCGTCACGGGCTTCAGGGATTTCCTTGCAGAGAGGAATATCAACCTTATGTATGTCATGGTTCCTTTTCTTATTGATACCGTGGATAAGGAGCTTCCGCTTGGAATAACGGATGCAACCAATGACAATGCAGACAGGCTTCTTGAGAGTCTCAAAAAAAACAATGTGGATTATCTTGACCTTCGCGCCTGCGAGAAGGAGGATGGCATAAGTCATTATGATATGTTCTACAAGACGGACCACCACTGGAACGCGAGGGCGGCTATATGGGGTTCCGGACGCGTGGCTGGGAAGCTGTCTGAGCTGTATGGATATGAGTATACGCCTGAACTTTTTGACATCAGTAATTATACGAGCAGGATATACGAAAAGACATTTCTTGGAAGCTACGGAAGAAGAGTTACCTTGAGCAAGGCTTCACCGGAGGATTTTGAGATTATGTATCCGGATAATGGCATGACATATCACCTTGTGATGCCGGAGAAGAAGCTTGACGTGACGGGAACCTTCGATGAGGTGTTTATCGACTATGACAAGCTAAAGATTACGGATTACTATGAGATGGATGCCTACAGTGCCTATATAACCCAGAGAAGATATGTTGCGATAATCGAGAATGAGAATGCGGCTAATCCGGACAAGAAAATACTTATTTTAAGAGATTCCTTCGGGAATAATTTTGCGCCTTATTTTGCGCAGCAGTATGGTACGGTGGAGCTTATAGATGTTGCCGATTTCACCGGAAGCATTAAGAGTTATATTGAGGAATCTAAGCCGGATACGGTGCTTTTGCTGTACAATCCTACAATGATTGAGCCGATTGACTGGAGCTCATATACAAGCAGCAAGTTCGATTTCAGATAATGTGATAGAAACGAGGAATTAACATGAAGGTATTATGGCTTATAAATGCTCCGATACCTGCCCTTTGTGAGCGCGCCGGGCTTCCGGTCCAGGTCAAGGAGGGGTGGATAGAAGGACTGTACAATTCACTTATGGCTCTTGTGAGGGAGAAAAAACAGGATTTTGAGCTTGCCATGGCATTCCCGCAGTTTAGCAGGAGTGAGACAATAGAGGGTGAGCTTGACGGCAATTCCTTTTACGGTTTTTATAAGGAAGAGGATAAGCCCTACAAGTATAATAAAAGGCTGGAGGAAAGACTAAAATATATAATAGAAAAGGCTGACCCTGATGTTGTCCATATAGCCGGAACAGAATATGAACATGCGGCGGCGATGGTGCGGGTGTTCAATAAGCCGGAGAAAACGGTGGTATCCATTCAGGGACTTACGAGCGTCTATGCAAGACATTATATGGCAGACCTTCCTATAAATGTGAGGTACGGCTTTACCTTCAGGGATTTGGTTAAGCTTGACAACCTCTATTTTGACAGGAAAAAATATTATAAAAGGGGTGCTATGGAGAAGGAGACGATAAGAGGTGCAGGACATATTATCGGAAGAACTGACTGGGATAATATATGCACACGCCTTATCAATCCGGAAGCACGGTACCATTATTGCAGCGAGATATTGAGGAAGGCATTCTATGACGGAAGCCGCTGGAATATGGATGAATGTGACAGCCACACGATATTTGTGTCCCAGGGGTATTATCCTATTAAAGGGCTTCACTATATGCTGGAGGCACTAAGTGATATAAGAAAATTCTACCCGGATGTGAGACTTAGGGTTGCAGGCGGGGTGAGCCTTAACAATGCGGGACTGAAAAACAGGCTGAAACAGAAAAACTATCAGCGCTATTTAGCTAAGCTTATAGAGAAGTACAGCCTTGCAGAGTGTGTGGAATTTCTCCCGCCGCTTAAGGCAGATGAGATGAAGAGGATGTATCTTAAGAGCAATGTCTTTGTGTCACCATCCTCCATAGAAAATTCGCCTAATTCGCTGGGTGAGGCGATGATGCTTGGGGTTCCGTGCGTTTCATCTTTAGTCGGCGGTGTGGGAAACATGCTTATAAACGGAGTAGAAGGCTTCACATATCAGCATGATGCACCTTATATGCTTGCATACTATGTCATGGAGATATTCAGACTGCAGAAGGAAAACAGACGGCAGCTGGAAGATATGACCGACATGGCACATAGTCATGCAATGAGACTCTTCGACAGTGAAAAAAACGCTGCAAATATGCTTGAAATATATTCAGGTATTGAAAGGATAAAAAGATGAAGAAAAAGAATTGGATAATAGTAATATTGCTTGAGCTTGCATTGCTTGTGGGTGCGGTATGCATGACGGCATTTCCTGTAATTAACAGGACATATACCGCTGATGAGCTTACACAGATATGCGGCGAAGTACATGACGATGGTATATATGTTGACCATAATATTCACTGGGCGGATAACTTTGCGCTGACACCGGCGCTCAAGCTGAACTATGGCAGCTACAAGATAACTGTCAGATATAATACAGACGGATACAATAATCTTCTTATGCTGTCATATCCGGATGTAATGAACTCAATTGAACCGATGAATGGACAGCTCTACTCTAATTCGTGCAGGCTTCCGGTTGACAGAAATGAGGTATCAATGGAGGCGTATGTCAAGTCGGGAAGGGAAGATTACCTTGCCTGTGTCTATTTCATGGGAGAAGGAAGCCTCACTGTTGAGAGTATCACAGTTCGGAAAACAGCGGGAGGAGTGTTGAGAGCGGGTCTGACTGTTATTTTACTCAGTGTTATTGTAAATCTGCTGATTGTTTTCTTTGACAAACGTAAGCAGAATAAGATAAAGCAGGAAAGTATCCAGACATTTTTTATGCTCAGCGGAATAATAATATTTACATCAATTCCACTGATGTTTGATTATATTTTGCAGGGACATGACTTGATTTTTCATCTTCTGAGGATTGAGGGAATTAAGGAGGGGCTGAGCTCAGGGGATTTCCCGATTAAGATACAGTCTAACTGGCTCAGCGGTAACGGATATGCAACGTCGGTGTTCTATGGTGACATATTCCTCTATATACCGGCACTTCTGCGTCTGTGTGGCTTTAACATAACAGAAAGCTATAATATTTATATATTCCTCAACAATGTGGCTACATGCCTGATTTCGTATTACTGCTTCAAAATCATGTCGGGAAAGAGAAATGCAGCTGTCATAGGCTCAGCATTGTACACGGCTTCCATGTATAGGATAATAGATATATATATAAGGTCTTCGGTCGGAGAGTATTCGGCAATAACATTTCTTCCGCTTATTGCATGCGGATTATGGAAGGTATTTACCGAGGACACCAACAGCGAAGATTATTCTAAGAACTGGATTATGCCTGTAATCGGCTACAGCGGAATAATCAACACGCATATTCTCACATGTGAGATGGCAGGTGCGTTCACAATTTTACTCTGTCTGGTTATGATAAAGAAGATATTCAATAAGAAGACATTCGTTGTTCTGGTAAAAATTGTCATATATACGGTTATTTTAAACCTTGGATTCCTTCTGCCATTTCTTCATTATATGAAGCTGGGAGGTTTTATCGTGACCAACGGCTCACGTTTTACAAGCGGAATACAGCAGTATGGAGCCTTCCTTGGACAGCTTTTTGAGCCATTTACAACTTATGATGGACTTTCAGTCAATACCGAGATGGGAATTGCTGATGAGATGCCTTCGACAACAGGTCTGGGACTTGTAGTATGTGCTGTAGCAATCATATATGTGCTTGTATCCGGCTATGTAAAGGATAAAAAGCAGAAGTATACAGGCATGATTGCGCTTGCATTTGCGGCACTTTCACTCTGGTTTTCATCGAATCTTTTCCCATGGGATAAGCTTCAGAACATGAACTCACTGTTTGAAAAGCTTATATCCATGATTTCTCTTCCATGGAGATTCCTAAGTATAGCAACTGTTATGTTAGCCGTGTGCGGTATCATTGCGCTTATCAATATGGAAGAAAAACGTAAGGAGTATAAGTACTTTGTTGGGGCAATGATTTTTGCCTGCGTTATACAGGGCTCCGTGCTTATGAGTGATATTATGAACCACTATGAGCCGTACAGAGTGTATGGCGAACAGGAGCTTGATACCACAACAGTAATAGGAGCTGAATACCTTCCTTATGGTTCGGTTGTGGAGACATTTATGGCACAGTATGTGCAGCCCGGCGATAATATAGAGTATACACAGAACTACAGACATAATAATTATATTGAATGCAGCATAAAGAATAACGGCAGTGTGGAAAGCAATGTAAAATTCTCAATTGTATATTATGCGGGCTACACGGCAGTTGATAAGCAGACCGGGGAAAAGCTTGAGGTCTATAACGATGGAGGACGGCTTGCATTGAAGGTCAAGCCGGGATATTCCGGTGATGTTGTTGTCAGGTTCACGGGCTTTGTATTTTGGAAAATATCAGCCGTGGTGTCAATGCTTGCCTTTGTTGTACTTATTATATGTATTACCGGAAAAGAGAAGGTAATATTAAAAGTGCTAGCGAATAAAAAAAATTAAAAGAGGCTATTTAGTTTATGGACATGTCACCAGGGAAACGCAGGTCCTCAGGAAAGAGAGATTTTGAGAGAAGGCTTGCAGGACTTAATTGTAAAAGAGGAATCATTTTTGCAGTATCGGTTTCGATAATGCTTGTAATATATTATTTTCTGGCAGGAGAGGAACAGGAACTGCCATATTGGTATACAGCAATGCTTATAGTGGCATTCACGCTGCAGCTTGCCGGCGCAACATTACTTATGTATATTTTAAGAAATGCACAAAAAGCGATGGCAGCAGCATATAGGGCGTATTTTATAATGACACTTATTGTTTTTATGCCTGTATGTATCGCTGATTATAAGGTAAGTGGCAGCATTATTGCGTATGTGCTCCTGGTGGGGGACTCAATATTCATACCGGTACTGTTAAGAAGCGAGCTGCATATATATACGCTGCTTATGGCAACGGCGACATTTGTATATTGTGTATTTGTCTCACAGGGAGGCATAAGAGTAGTTATAGAGGCAGCAGTGGTTGGTGGACTTGGTATTGCTGCCGGAAGATATTCGCAGGAGAGATTCAGGAGCTATATTCGCCTTGAAAATGAAAATAAGACGAGGAACATCCTGTCGAATGAGGATGCACTCACAGGGCTTACCAACAAAAGCGGACTTATAAATACCGCCGGGGTAATGTGGCAGTTCTGTATACGAAATCATTCAGTTGCGGGCGGAATATTCATAGATATTGATTTTTTTAACAATTATAATGATGCTTTTGGATATTCGCAGGGTGATGAGTGCCTTAAAGAAATTGCCGATGCGATAGCTTCCTGTACGCGCAGGGATACGGATACGGTTGCAAGAGTTGGAGGAGAAGCTTTTTTCGTCATGGTTGAAGGTGTCGAAAAGGAAAATCTTATTGCACTCGCATTAAAAATCAGAAACGCGATTGCCGGACTTGAGCTTGAACAGGAGTTTACCGGCGTATCTAAGTATCTGACAGTGAGCATAGGCGTTGCGTATACATATCCGGAGAAGGGTTCAAGCTTTAAGAGCCTGTATGACAGTGCCTCTGATGCGATGTACACTGCAAAGGAGAATGGACGTAATTGTGTGGTATGTGATGGTACTGTATACGGAAGAATGAAAAATGGTGTTGGAACAGCTATAGGAAATTAAACAGGTGGTATTGTAATGCAGCATGAATTTTTACAGAATATTAATATTGTCTCAACAGGCTTGAGACTGCTGCTTGCACTTGTGTGCGGAGGTCTTTTGGGCTTGGAAAGAGGCAAGAAAAAGCGCCCTGCGGGCTTCAGGACACACATGCTTGTATGTGTCGGCTCAGCGCTTGCCATGATAACCAATCAGTATATGGCTGAACATTATACAGGCATAGATGCCTCGAGGATGGCTTCACAGGTCATAAGCGGTATAGGTTTTCTGGGTGCAGGAACAATCATGGTTACAGGACTTCAGAAGATAAGAGGACTCACCACTGCGGCAGGACTGTGGGTTGTGGCGTGCATTGGACTTGCATTTGGAACTGGTTTTTATTCAGGCGGAATAATAGCGACAGTAATGTGCTATGTGATTAACACGGTACTGCACCGTTTTGAGACGAGAATGGAGACAAATGCGAGAGTTATTGGATTATATGTGGAGCTTGCGGATGTCTCTTATGTCGGGAAGCTTCTCGAGAAGCTGAGACAGCTTGACATAAACGTGACGGAGTTTGAGACAGGAAAGGCGCGCATGTCGGATAATTATGTGGGTGTGCTTCTCGTGGTCAAGCTTGTGCATTTTGTCCAGCACTCCGAGATTATAGAGCAGCTTGAGATGGTTGAGGGAGTGAGCTTCGTGGAGGAGGTCAACTGAGAATCTTTAATATAGATTCAGATGTCAAAACATGCCAATTTACTCTATGAGTGTATAACGTATTATATTTATGTATATCAGCTCCATTGTCCGAAGCAAGATGTTCTTGGAACAATCTAAGCTTCTCCCAAAAATCGTGATATGCATAAATATAATACGTTATACACAGCTAAGTTTATAGCGGCATGTTTTGACATATTAATGAATATAAAAATGTATAACGAATTTTGTACAGACCCTTGGTATATATTTTAGTAGGAATATATACCGGGGGTTTTTATGTTTATAAAGGGAAAAATTAATCTGGGTGACGACAGACTGTAAGCAGATATTGTATCCGGAATTTTTCCGGACAGAACTAAAAGATCCAAAGCCGTATGTGATACATATTGTGACAGATGACCGGCAGGCTGGGGAAGGAAAGAGAGACCATGGCACTGTTTAAGAAAAAACTCATTCTGCATACCTATGATAAAGAAAATGAAAAGCCTCTGATTAGGGCAAGTATCTGTAATGGAGAGCAGGTTGCAGGATTTAAGAATCTGCATACAGGCGAATTCAGGGAAGTGATGCTGATTCGAGGCTTTGAGGATCTTGAAACATTTAGGAAGCAGTATGGAATTCGGGATCAGATCACAAAGGAATATTGAAAATCTGGATGCATTCGCGTTCGAATGCACCCAGACGTTAGCTGCCGGTGGAGAAAATGTGATTTTGCCTGCAAAAAGATGATCCTATGATTCTAAATTGTGCCGTCCTTTTCGGCCTGTACGGCCAGCTCGGCGGCCTCCGCACGTGCCTGCTCGCAGATCGCGCGGGCCTGTTCCTCCGCTGCGGCGATCTGTGCGAGCTCCTGCATCGCCATTTCCATCACCTCCTTCATGTACACCCTGCGGCGCTGCTTTTCCAAAACAGCGCCGCATCATATTTTCCAGAACAATACAGAAAATGCTCTATATATTATGTACAGAATGTACTCGATTTTGTAATTCTAGCATAGCCGTTAAGAAACTGCAATAGATATCGATAAAAAAATGCCTAAATAGGCGTTTTCGACAAAATCCATAATTGGCTCTGGTTTTTTCAAATGTGTGCGTATATAATAAAAAATTGCATATGGAGGGACTGGCATGGAACAGATTCTGAGCGGCTACTGCCGCACGATCGACGCTTCGCGGATGGTCCTGGTAGAGGACGGCGAGGCGGACTGCGATTTTGAAGTCTGCGCCTATCGGGACGTCTGCCAGATCGGGCAGCAGATCGCGCAGCTGCAAAAAACGGAGGAACGGACATGAACATTTGTCTTTACGGCGCGTCAAGCCCTGCGCTTGACCGCGCATATTTTGACGCGGCGGAGGAATTCGGCCGCCTGCTGGCAAAAAACGGCCACACGCTCGTCTACGGAGGCGGCGCGCAGGGCGTTATGGGCGCTGCAGCACGCGGCGCTGCGGACGCGGGCGGAAAAATCACCGGCATCGCGCCGAACTTTTTAAATGTAGACGGCATTCTGTTTGACCGCTGTACCGAGTTTATCCTGACGGACACCATGGCCGAGCGCAAGGCCGCCATGATCGCCCATGCAGACGCGTTCGTCATGGCCCCCGGCGGCTTCGGAACGCTCGAGGAGTTTTTCGAGGTGCTGACGCTCAAGCAGCTTGGCCGCCATAACCCGGCCATCGCCATTCTCAACACGAACGGCTTCTATGATAAACTGCAGGAATTTGTCCTGTCCGCCGTGGAGCAGCGCTTCATTCGCTCCGCCTGCCTGAACATTTACGCTCTCTGCCCCACACCGGCGGATACGCTGACGTATCTGGAGCAGTACGACCCAGCTGTCCTCGACGTGCGGCATCTGAAGAACATCTGAGCGTCCTGCGCCTGTACGCGAGGCGGATATGGATCAAAATAACGGGAGGAATCGCAGCATTCTGCGGTTCCTCCCGTTCCATTTTCAAAAATCCGGATTATGCCTTTGCCATCAGCTCGGCGGCGGGCAGGACGGCGCTGACGTCGGCCTGCGCCATTTTGCCTTCGTCAAACAGGGAGGCGATGTCCGGATTGATCGGCAGGCGCGCGAGGACCGGGAGCGAGAATTGCAGCGCCAGCTCATCCAGCCTGCTTTTGCCGAAGATCTCGACGCGTTTGCCGCAGTCCGGACACTGGAAATAGCTGTAGTTCTCGACAAAGCCGTAGACCGGAACGTTCATCATCCGCGCCATGTTGACGGCCTTGGAGACGATCATGGACACGAGGCTCTGCGGGCTTGTGACGATCACCACGCCGTTGACCGGCAGCGACTGGAACACCGTCAGCATCACGTCGCCCGTTCCGGGCGGCAGATCGACGAACATATAATCCACATCGCCCCAGCAGACGTCCGTCCAGAACTGCTTGACCGCGCCGCCGATGACCGGGCCGCGCCAGATGACGGGGTCTGTCTCGTTCGGCAGCAGCAGATTGATGGACATGACCTTGACGCCCTCGGGCGTCTCGGCGGGGAGCATACCGTCGTCGCTGCCCACGATCTGCTCATGCAGACCGAAGGCTCTGGGGATGGACGGGCCGGTGACGTCCGCGTCGAGAATGGCCGTTTTATAGCCCAGCTTCTGCATGGCGACAGCCAGCATCGACGTGACGGTCGACTTGCCGACGCCGCCCTTGCCGGAGACGACTGCAATGACCTTTTTGACATTTGATTTCTTGTTCGGCTCTGCCAGCAGGCTCTCCGGCTTGCGGTCAGAGCAGCTTTCTCCGCAGCTGGAACAGTTGCCGCTGCATCCGCTCATAAAAAACACTCCTTTTTGTGTCGTTTGCTGTTATTCTACCACTAAAGCGGGAAAAGTCAAACGTCCGCATGGCGGTTCTGGATGAGGCTCCGCAGTTCGTCGTGCGCATGGATGAGCGCGTCGGCGTTTTTCTGGAATTCTGCCCAGCGCGCATCAACCTGCGCACCGGCCTCAGCCAGGATCCTGTCTGCCTGTGCCTGTGCGTCCTGTACGATCTTATCGGCCTGCTGCTTTGCATCCTGCATGATCGTCTCGCGCTGCCGCTGCGCCTCGTCCGTCTTCTGCACCATCTCGGTTGTCGCAGCCTTGACGGAGGCAAGATACTGGTCGGCAGCGGCCTGCGCAGCCTCGAACACGCCGTTTACCTGAATGGCTGCCTCGGCGATGGAACCGGCGGATGCGATGCGCAGCGTCCGGTCCTCCAGCTGCTGCCGCAGCGCCTGATTCTCTGCCAGACTGTCCTCATAGCGCTTCCGCTGCTCATAGAGAATGTCCAGTAGCTCCGCACGGCTGAGCCGTCTGAGATCCTTATCGGTCATGATATCTGCTCCTTTCCTGTTTCTGTACGGTCAAACGCATCCGTGCGCTGCTTGCCAGAACGCCTTGGCAAAGGCGAAGACCTCGCGCAGCGTGTAATTGACCTTCAAGATCCACGGCCAGGTATCGCTTGCTTGGCCGTATGGCTCCATGGAGAGCGTCCGCGCGATATACTTGGCGCGGCACATATGAAAATCGCTCGTAACGATCAGCACGCGCGACGTATCAAGCCCCGCCGCCTCGGCAAGCTTCGCCGAAAACAGCAGATTTTCCCGTGTGTTGGAGGCCTTGTCCTCCTCGATGATCCGGGACGCGTCCGCGCCGTGCTCGATCAGGTACCGGGCCATGACAGACGCCTCCGTATGGGCCTCGTCCGGTCCCTGCCCGCCGGAGACGATCACAGTTTTGTCCGGATGCTCCTGCATAAAGACAAGCGTCTTGTCCAGCCGCTTTTTGAGCGTCAGCGACGGCTCGTCGCCCTGTACCTGCGCGCCGAGTACGACGACAAACTCCGGCGTCTCGTCCTGCGTCATAACGCTGTCCTGTCCCTGCACGGCAATATACCCCATTGCGCCGAAGATCACCGCCATACCTGCGGCGGTCAGGCCGGTCAGAAGACGGCTCCAATGCTTCGGCGCGTTCTTTTTCTTCAAGAGCCGCAGTGCCAGCAGCACCGCCGCAAGCAGCAGCAGACAGACGCCCGTCATGCCGATATGCAGCGGCAGCGCCAGACATACCGCGCCGAGCACTGTAAGCAGCGCGATCACCCAAACCGGAATCATGTTGCACCCTCCAAATCAGACGAAAGCCGCTCCCACTCGTCCATCAGGCCGGTAAGCGCATCGTCGCAGGTCTGCTTTTCTGCCATCAGCCGCGCCAGTTCCTGATAATCGGATGCGGCGGCTTCAATCTGCGTATCCAGCTGAGCGGAAAGCTGCTCTTGCTTTTCAATCTCACGTTCCAGCGCACGGACTTGCTTTTCCAGCATCTTGCTGCCGGAGGTCTTCGGTTTTTCCTTGCGCTCCTTTTTGGGCTTTTCCGGCGCGGGAGCCGCGATGGCCTCCTTTTCTTTGATGGAACGGTATTTTTCATATCCGCACGGGAAGTCCCGGATATGCCCGTTTTCCAGCTCCCAGATCCGCGTGGCGAATTTGTTCACGAAATAGCGGTCGTGGGACACGAAGATCAGCGTTCCCTCATAGTCCTCCAGCGCATCCTCGATCCACTCGCGCGAGGCGATATCGAGGTGGTTCGTCGGCTCGTCGAGGATGAGCAGGTTGATCTTCTCATCCATCAGCATACACAGCCGCAGACGGCTCTGTTCGCCGCCGGACAGGCTCGAAACGGTCTTGAACACGTCCTCGCCCTCGAACAGATACGCGCCCAGCCGGTCGCGCGCGGTCTGCACGGTGCAGTTTTTTTCATAGAGCATCGTGTCCAGCAGCGTCCGTTCGGGGTGGGCGAAGTGAATGATCTGCGGCAGGTAGGCCCACTTGACCGTGGGGCCGAACTTCACGCGGCCCGCACCGGCCTCCTCGCCGAGCAGGAGCTTTAAAAACGTGGACTTGCCGGTCCCGTTGTCGCCCAGCAGCGCAATGCGTTCGCCGCCCGCGACCTGCAATTCGACGTCCGAAAACAGCGTCCTGCCGTCATACGCCTTGCCGAGTCCCTTGACGGACAAAACCTCGTCGCCGAAAAAGTCCCGCTGGGCGAAGCGCGCCCGCAGGGTCTTCTCCTGCGTGGGCCGGTCGGTCTTTTCAATGCGCTCCATGCGGTGCTGGATGGACATGGCGCGGCGGTAGAGCGTGCGGTTGTTGATGCCCCAGCCCTTCATGCGCTCGAGCGTGAAGCCGAGCTGGGCAAGCTTGGCCTGCTCCTTTTCGTATTGCTTGAGCTGCAGCTCAAAGCGCGCCTGCTTTTCCTGCACGTAGAACGAGTAGTTGCCGGAATAGAACTCCGCCTTGCCGTCGTGCAGCTCCACGATGCGCGTGACGACGCGGTCGAGGAAATAGCGGTCGTGGGAGATGGTCAGGACGGTCCCCTTGAATTTTTCAATATAGCCCTCGAGCCATTCCACCGCGTGCATATCGAGGTGGTTCGTCGGCTCGTCGAGCAGCAGGATATCGGTCTTCTCGAGCAGCAGACGCGCGAGGTTCACGCGCGTTTTCTCGCCGCCGGAGAGACTGTCGAAGTCCTGCTGCCGCTGCGCGGCGGGGATGCCGAGGCCGTTGCAGATCTTGTCGGTCTGCATGTCCGTCTCGTAGCCGCCGCCGGTCTGAAAGCGCGTGGAAAGCGCGTCGTATTCGGCGAGCGTGGCCTTGTCCGGATGCGCCGTCATCTGCTGCTCCAGCTGGCGCATTTTGTTCTGGATGTTCGTCAGCTCCCGGAAGGCCGTGCGCAGCACGTCCTCGACGGTGTAGCCCGCGGGATAGTGCGGGATCTGTGAGATGAGGCCGACCTTGCGGCCGGGCGCGAAGCGCACCTCGCCGGAATTGTAGTCCAGCTCGCCGGTCAGGATCTTGAACAGCGTCGTCTTGCCCGCGCCGTTGCGTCCGAGCAGACCGACCCGTTCGCCCTCCTGCACGTCAAAGCTGACGCCGTCGAGCAGATTCGTATCCGCGTCAAAGCTCTTGACGAGGTCTTTTACGGAAATATCGATCATGGTGATTCCTCTTTATGTTTCAGTCTGGAAGGCTGTCCGGTATAGGGACAACCTCTCGGTCAGCCTGCGGCTGACAGCTCCCCTGAAAGGGGAGCCTTGGGTCTGCGTTTCCCGCAAGCCCTTTTTTCTTGACTTTCCTGCCCATTTCCGTTAGAATATACACCGTTCATCGGAGGGTCGATAACAGAAATTCGGCTGGATAAGATGTCGGGCTCGGGCCCGGGGTTTTATCCGGCTCTTTTTTTGGAGTCTGGTATGAAAAAACAGCAAAATGATTTTCTGAACGGAAGCATCCTTCCGTCTCTGCTGCGCTTTGCGGGCTCGGTGCTGCTGGCGCTGTTTCTGCAGGCGATGTACGGCGCGGTCGACCTGATCGTCGTCGGCAAATTCGCGGGTACGGCGGATATCTCCGCCGTCTCGACCGGCAGCCAGGCCATGCAGCTGGTCACCTCGCTGCTCGTCGGCCTGACGACGGGCGTGACCGTTCTGCTCGGGCAGAAGATCGGCGAGGGAAAGCCCGACGAAGCCGGCAGCGTCATCGGCTCTGCCATCTGTCTGTTCGTCTGCGTCGCGCTCGGACTGACCGTCTTGCTTGTGACGCTGGCCGCGCCCTTCTGCCGCCTGCTGCAGGCGCCGGAGGAGGCCTTCGACCCCACGACGCAGTACGTGCGCATCTGCTCGGCCGGCACGCTGTTCATCGTCGCGTTCAACGTCATCGGCAGCGTCTTCCGCGGGCTCGGCGATTCCAAAATGCCGCTCATCACGGTCGCCATCGCGTGCGTCGTGCTCATCGGGCTTTTCATATACAATACCCGCTGGGGCTACACCATCCGCATGATCGGCATCAACCAGGCGTTCGCCAAGTATTCCGGCATGAAGGTCGCGACGGTCATCGTTCTGTCGCAGGTGCTGGGCGGCTTCCTCGCGGGCATCGGCGGCGGTATCGAGATGCTCGGCCGCTACCCGACCTTCTCGTGGAGCTCGCTGCCGGGCTACGGCTGGACAGGCATCACGATCGCCATTCTCGCGGGCAACAACCCGTGGTTCGTGCCGTTCGCCTCGTTCTTCATGGCATATCTCACGAAGGGCTGCGAGCTGATGGCGACCTACGCCAATGTGCCCTCGCAGCTGATCGATATCATCCAGGGCGTCATCTTCCTGTTCTTCGCGGCTGAGCAGTTCCTGTCCGGCTACCGCCAGAAGCTGGTCGTCAAGACCGCGCAGGAGGAGCTGGCTGCCAAGGCCGCGCTCGAAGCGCAGAAAGGAGGCGCGAAACATGCTTAATTTTCTGAAGCTGCTGCTGACGCCGGAGTTTTTCTTCTCCATCATCCGTATCTCCGCGCCGATCCTGTTTGCGACGCTGGCGGCCATCGTGGTCGAAAAGGCTGGCTTCTGCAACATCGGTCTTGAGGGCCTCATGATGTTCTCCGCGCTGACGGGCTCGCTGGTGTCGTATTACGCGCACAGCTGGGTCTGGGGTCTGCTTGCGGCGCTGGCCATCGGCGTGCTCATGAGCCTGATGATGGGCTTCTTCGCCTTCCAGCTGAAGACGGATATCACGCTCGTCGGCATCGCCATCAATATGATGGGCTCGGGCGGCACGCTGTTCCTCTGCAAGGTCATCACAAACCTGACCGAGGGCACGGCCATGGCCTCGTCCACGGGCCTGATCAACTCCAACCTACTCATCCCAAGCATCAATCTTCCGCTCATCAGCAAGATCCCGTTTTTGGGCGGCATCCTCTCGGGCCACAATCTGCTGACGTGGATCGCTTTCCTCTGCTGCGCGCTGACGAGCGTGATGCTCTATAAGACGAGCCTCGGCCTCAACATCCGCGCGGTGGGCGAAAACCCGAACGCGGCCTCCTCGGTCGGCGTGTCGGTGCTGAAGATCAAGTACATCGCCATCGGCTTCTCGGGCCTCATGTGCGGCTTCGGCGGGGCATTCATGTCGATGTACTACGCGGCCGGCTGGTCGTTGGACATGGTCGCGGGCCGCGGCTTCATCGCGCTGGCCGCGCAGGCCA
>ENA-ORNR01001404-ORNR01001404.1-human-gut-metagenome-genome-assembly--contig:-NODE-1404-length-22021-cov-3.437585_pt1 | contig 22021 bp, 19 predicted proteins | sample MGYA00242114_ERZ509020 | MGnify/ENA primary metagenome ERZ509020 (study PRJEB26280, sample SAMEA2338758) | human gut metagenome | biome: human gut; feature: human-associated habitat; material: faeces...
ACACGCTGACCAACTCGTTCCACACGGTATTGCCGGCAGAGCAGGTGTGCTGCTCCATATAGCCCAGCTTACAATTTTTAGAGAGAAAGGCGCCGCCGCTGTCCGGCGTGTAGTCGCCGCAGATCACCTTAAACAGTGAGGTCTTACCCACGCCGTTGGCGCCAACAAAGCCCACTTTCTCCCGCTCTTTGATGGAGAAAGACACACCAGCAAACAGCGTGCGCTCCCCAAAAAACAAGGTTAAGTTTTGTACATCTAAAACGGCCACAGGCGCCCACCTCCCGGTTTGCAAAATAGATTTGCCCATATTTTACACTATCCCGGCTTGAAAGTGAAGTCCTTTTTTGTTATTATATCTAGGAAATCAATAAAAACAGAGGAAACAACTATGGAGATTTTAAAATTGCAGCCCATCTTTAAGGATTATATATGGGGCGGTCAGCGCCTGCGAGAGGACTTTGGGTTCCAAAGTGACCTGCCCAAACTGGCAGAAGGCTGGATGCTGGCCTGCCACCAGGCGGGTATGAACACCATCGACGGCGGCAGCTATGACGGTCAGCCTCTGGAACAGGTGGTCGAGTCCGTGGGCAAAGAAGCGCTTTGCGGCACCAACGCCGCCCGATTCCCCTATTTTCCGGTGCTCATTAAGCTGATTGATGCCAAGGATAATCTGTCGATTCAAGTGCACCCGGATAACGACTATGCCCGCCGTGTGGAGAACGAATTCGGCAAGACCGAGATGTGGTATGTGCTGGACGCAGCCCCCGGTGCCCAGCTGATCTATGGCTTTAAGGAGAAGATCAGCAAGGAAGCATTCAAAGCAGCCATTGAGAACAACACGCTGCCACAGGTGCTCAACCATGTGGATATTCACAAGGGCGATGTATTCTTTATTGAAGCGGGCACGGTGCACGCCATCGGCAAGGGCGCGCTGATCGCCGAAATTCAGCAAAACAGCAATGTGACCTACCGGGTGTACGACTATGACAGGCGGGGCGCAGACGGCAAACCCCGGGAGCTGCATGTAGCCAAAGCGCTGGATGTAGCCGTGCCGGAGCCGCCCAAATACGATACGCAGCCTATGGGGCAAAAAGAAAATATTGGTGGCGGCAGCCGGCAACTGCTGGCGCGTTGCCCTCTGTTCACCGTTTATCATTATGCCGTCAGCGACACGGTACAGCTGACTGCCGGTGCAGAGAGCTTCCAGCACATCTTAGTCACCGACGGCAACGGCACCATTGACGGCCGTTTGCTGCAAAAAGGCGACAGCTTCCTGGTGCCTGCCGGGTACGGCAACTTTGCCGTCAGCGGTCAATTAGAAATGCTTGTCACCTCCATTTAACCGAAAATCCAGCAACATGCATAAAAAGTCATTGCTATGGGCAAGATAGCAATGACTTAATTTTTTGGAGATGAAATTTATGCGTGTACTCAACAATATTGCACTGATCCTAACCATTATCGGTGGGATCAACTGGGGCAGCATCGGGCTATTCAAATTTGACATTGTGGCGTGGATCTGCGGCGGGCAGGACGCAATCTTTGCTCGAATTATCTATGCCATTGTGGGACTTGCTGCCGTGTGGTGTATCAGCTTGATGTTTGGCAAGGGCAAGATCACAGAAGAATAAGTGCAAAAAAACACGGTCCATAGCTTTGTCTACGGACCGTGTTTTTATGTCGGCACTACTTATCTTTCCGGGAAGTCGCCCTCCAAGTATTGTCAGCGTGAATGAGCTTAACTACCGTGTTCGGGATGGGAACGGGTGGACCCTCATCACAATCAGCACCGACTGCGTAAGATAGAGTACCACAAACGCAGCCGTTTGTCAACTAAGATTTGGCACATTCCCGCAGCATTTCCTTTCGGATCTTTGATAAAATGCGCTTTTCCAGCCGAGAAATATAAGACTGAGAAATGCCCATTTCATCCGCCAACTGCTTTTGCGTATGTACCCGGGCGCCAAACAAACCGAATCGCTGCACCATCAGCTGCCGCTCTTTCTCCGGCAAGCGCCGAACGATCCCCCGCAGCAGCCGCTTTTCATCGTCGTCCTCCAGCAGCTCCGACACCGCGTCCGGCTCTGTACCCAGCACATCGCTTAGGGTCAATTCATTCCCGTCCCAGTCCACAGAAAGGGGTTCATCAAAGCTCATTTCCGTTTTCATATTGGACACCTTGCGCAGGTGCATGAGGATTTCATTTTCAATGCAGCGAGAGGCGTAAGTGGCCAGTTTAATATTTTTATTGGGATCAAAGGTGCGCACCGCTTTCATCAGCCCAATGGTGCCGATACTCACCAAATCCTCCGTGGCGGTTTGGCAGCTGTCAAATTTCTTGGCAATGTACACCACCAGCCGCAGATTGCGCACCACCAAAAGCTCCCGATGGGTGTTGTCCCCAGCCCGCAGTTCGTTCATCACCGTTTCTTCTTCCTCACGGGTCAAGGGGGGCGGCAGAGTCTCCGGCCCATTGATATAATGGCATTCTCGGCGAAACAGTCGCCGCAACCAGTCCATAATTCTTGCAAACATGCTTGTCACTCCCAGGAAAAAATTTTCGGATCGACCACCGCTTGGTAGTCCTCATTTTGGATATGCTCACTTAGTGCCACATACACCTCCCCCACTGTGCCACGCCGCTTGCCGCTATGTACCGTTACCCGATGGGGACGAAAAGCAGTGAGCATACCCTCTCCCCCCACCGTTTGGTACGGGATCACCCGAGGCGTTTCCGTATCCGGGAACAAACTGCGACAAGCCACGATCACCGGTGCGCCGGAGAATGGCTCTCGCAGCCGGTTACCGCTGTCTGCCAGAGCAAAGCAACGCACTTGGCGCGCCCCGGTATCTACGGTCAGCTCCAAGAGCGCACGCCGCCCGGCGTGCTTCTCATACAGCCGCAGGATCAGCAGCGCCAGCACATACGCCGCCAGCGCCAGCAACAACAGCGTGCGGGCGGGCAGATCAAAATAGACGGCGCTGTTCTTGACCACAATACGCCGAGGACGAAACAGCAACCACACCCCTACAATGAAGCCCAACAGGACAAAATTGGCAGCAAGGAAGCACAGAAGGCACCGCAGGTATTTCTTAACGGATCCAAAGCCAAAGGCTGCCAGTACAAGTACCAGCGCAACGGCGATTTTAGAGAGCACCACAACCCAGGTGGGCAGCTTCGGCGCCAATAAGATCAAGCTATACGCCGCCCCCAGCATCGCGGCTATGCACAATCGACCGGTCCGCCGAGGCTGCTTAGTCAGCGCTGCCGTCAGCAGCAACAGCAGAAGGGTCATAAAGAAATTGACCACCAGCAACACATCCACATACACCACTTGCACGCCCTCGCCCCCTTGCTCCCAGTATAGCCGGCAAGGCAGGCCGAATTTGTCATATCCGGGCAACAAAAAAAGCGGACAAACCCCAAAATTGCGCCAAATTTCGCAAAGGGTTTGTCCGCTTTATTATTAAGAATTATTCTGATTTGGGCAAGTTCAGCGTCGTCAAATATTGCAGCAGTGCCGCCCGGTCATTCTCCGCTTCTCCGGCAATTACCCCGGAAAGCAGCGCATCCAGCGCTCCGCCGATGGCCTTGCCACGATACCCCAGCGCCAGCAGCTCCTCGCCGCCGATGGCTAGATCCCGGAGAGCGAAGGCGTCGCCCCGTTCCAAGATCTGCCGCAGCAGCGCCTTGGTACGGTACAGTTCCTCAATCTCCGGCTGGGTACGGGCCAAATTCTGCGCCGCCAGGTCCGCCGTCTTAACATCAATCAAATCCAGCGTGCCCGCCTGGCCCAGCCGGTTCAGCCAACGCTTGATACTCTTTTCGTCCGTTAAAATATGACCGTCGTGGTAACGAATTAGAGGCAAAATACGCTGCATACTGGCTCGACTTGCTTTCAACCGTTCCAACGCCGCTTTTGCCAGCTGTTCGCTGACAGTCGGATGACCGTAAAAGTGGTCAATGCCTTCTTCGTCCGTCGTCTTGCACGCCGGTTTGCCGGTGTCGTGAAAGAGCATGACCAACCGCAAGTCCGCGTCCTTAGGCGCCGCCTCCACAGACCTGGCAATGTGGGTAAACACATCGTATACATGCCATGGATTTTGCTGGGGGCAATCAAAGGCGGGTACCAACTCCGGCACCACCACACCGATAATCTCTTTGTATTCTACCAGCACATCAAAGGCCCAGTCGCCAAGCAGCAACTTTTTCAGCTCCACATAGATCCGCTCGGCGGACACCAGGTGGAGTCGCTCTTTCAGTTCAAAAGCAGCCTTTGCCGTTTCTTCCTCCAAGGTAAAGCCCAGAACGGCAGCAAAGCGCAGGGCGCGAAGAATACGCAGCGCGTCCTCGGTAAACCGCAGGCGCGGCTTTCCCACGCACCGCAGGCACTTGGCTTTCATATCCGCCTGGCCGCCAAAGGGATCTACCAATCCTCTCGCCGGGTGGTAAGCCATGGCGTTGACGGTAAAATCCCGGCGCGCCAGATCCGTCTCCACCTCCGGCACAAAGGTCACCCCGTCCGGATGGCGGCTGTCCGTATAGCTGCCGTCGGTACGAAAGGTGGTGATCTCATAAGTCTTGCCGTTTAGAACAGCGGTAACCGTACCGTGCTGTAAGCCGGTCTCAATATACCGTATGCCGGCCGCTGCCAGCACCGCCTCCGTCTGCCGGGGCAGCGCAGAGGTGCACAAATCAATATCCGCATACGCCCGACCCATACAGGCGTCCCGCACGCAGCCGCCCACCGCATAGGCGCGGTAGCCTGCCTGTTCCAGCAGATCTAAAAGCTGCCGGGCTTCTCTATCCAGTTGCAAATAATCACCTGCCTTAGGGGTATGCTAACGGTATGACTGATTTTTTCTTTTATCTTTTTCGCTTTCTGTTCGGCGGCGCCGCCTACTGCACCATAGAGTTGGTGTATCGGGGCCGCACACATTACTCTATGTTCTTTGCCGGTGGAATCATCTTAGCAGCCTTTTACTGTCTGGAGCGCACGCAACCGGATTTGCGGCTGGCGCTCAAGTGCCTGATGGGTGCCGGAATCATCACAGGGGTAGAACTGGTATTTGGCCTAATTTTCAACTGTGCGCTGGGTATGGGCGTTTGGGATTACAGCCGGGTGCCGCTGAATTTATGGGGCCAAATCTGCCTGCCCTTTACGCTGATTTGGCTGGGCTTTAGTTTTTTACTGTTCCGTTTTGTCATTCCAAACGATCCGCTGATTTGAGCGCCGGGCATAGTCTGCCAGCACCTGCCGTGCCTGCGCCCGCTCCTCCCGGGTCAAGGGTGCCTGCTCCTCCGGGTAGTCCCAGCGGTCAAAGGGGTCTTTCTTGGTAATGACCCGCACACGACCCCGGCGCACCCAAGGATAAACCAGAATTTTGCGCTTGTTCTTTACATAGTAGAGAAAGCCCTGTTTGCCGCCGGATACATTGCGAATGTAATGCAGCCCCTTGGCTTGCTTCATAATCAGTAGAATTTGCTGATCCGCAGGCATGCGCCGCACCTGCCAGCGGTTAAATGCCGGCAGCAGCACCAGGCCAAGCAACAGCACGGCGGCAAGGATCCGTGCAATTTGCCAGCCGCTCATTCTACCGGCCACCCCAGGGTCAGAATTTCAAAGGGCGTGTAGTCAACGGAATCCGTCTCCCGCTCCACATCTTCCAGCATATTCAGCACCTGTACCTTGCGGGGCAGGCGCAGAGTGCCACGGCGGCCGTCCTGCTCGCTCAAGCGTACCACAATGCGCTCCCCATCCTCAGAGAACTTCATGGCCTGTAAATAAAGAGGCGCAAAGTCCGTGCCGCTGTAGGCCACATCGCTCTTGATGGGCGGCTGGTTGAATTGCAGCGCGCGGCGGTTAATCCCCGCCTGTACCGGATCGCCGGCATGAGGCACAATGCGGTAGCAAAAGCTGTGGTGACCCATATCCGCCGTTACATCCGGGCGAATGGGCGCGCGCAGCAGGGACAGACTGATCTGATTTTCCAAAAAGCCTACGCCGTACTTCCCGTCGTTCAGGATAGCGACGCCGCCGTCCGTCTCGCTGAGATCGCACCACTTGTGGTGGCAGCACTCAAAGCGAGCCTGCTGCCAAGTGGTATTGCGGTGGGTGTCCCTGGCAATATAACCGGCGGATGTATCGCACAGCGCCTGCCGTGCCAGCACATTGCAGTCAAACAGCACTTTGGCCAGCACATGCTTCTCCTGCCAGTCCACCTGATTTTCCACCTCAATGGCGCCGTCTCTGCGAAACAGCCGCAGGTACTGGGTCCAGGTAGATTTATCTGTTTGCAACACAGTCTTAAAAGTGACGCTCTCGCTGTCCTGCTCGATCAAAGTCAGCGGCTGCGCCACGGTCAGGGGCACTTGCTTGTCTCTGTAATTCGGCAGAATATCCCATGCGTCATAGTTGCCGGGTTTATCCTCATAAAGAGTCAGTTTATTAAAGGCACCGTCTGTCCACTCACGCTGCATTTTTTTGTCATACAGGCTTGCAACGGAGCCGTCCTCATTCAGACGAACGGTATAGAAAGGCGTCTCCACCCGATTGCCGTCCACTTGCAGCCAATCGCCGCGATAGACGGTCTTGCGCAGGGTGCCGCTGCCCAGGGGTGCCAAATTGGGCAACAGCCAGTTGCCTCGCTTGCCCATACGGGTGGCGGTACCCCGTTTGTTTTCCACAAACGTCAGGGCATCATAAGTGAAGTTCAGCGGGTTAAAATAGCGGTTGCCGGTGCCGATTATGGCGTCTAACGCCGTCTCAATCTCTCGATAATCCGCTATGGCGTCCTGAAACACCGGGTGAATATGGGAGCCGGGCAAAATATCATGGAATTGGTTGATCAGCAGCTTCTTATAAAGTGCCGTGATCTCCGGTGTGCGATTCTCGCCACGCAGCACAGTGAGCATTTCCGCCAAGCGGAACTTATTTTCCAGCCGCCGATTGGCGCGCTTTAAGTCGCTCTTGGTGGTAAAGGTGCCCCGGTGCATTTCCAGGTACAGCTCGCCGTCCCAGGTCTCCAAGTTCTCGTTGTCCTTCAAGTTCTTTTCCAGGAATTCGGCGCCGCCCATGTGGGTGCACTTGGGCAGTACGGACACCTTGGAGAACCGATGCATCAGTTCGATCATCTCTTCCGTGCAGCCGGAGCCGCCGTCACCGTAGCCAAACATATTCATCGTCTGGCCGCCGGTGTCCTTATCAATATACGCCTCCCAGTTGGCCTGAATTTGGGAGGGTGCGTTCCAGGTGATAAAGTGGGTGGGCGGCACGCAAGCCAGTACGCTGCTGCCGTCAATACCCCGCCAAATAAAGTTGTTGTGGGGGAAGCGATTGGTATCATTCCAGGTGGACATTTTGTTGCTGACAAAGTAGTCCACACCGCATTTTTTCAAAATCTGCGGCAGAATCCAGCTATTGCCGAACACATCCGGCAGCCAAGCATTATTCACCCGCTTGCCAAACATACGCTGATAGGTCTGCTGGCCGTAAAGACACTGCCGAATGAGACTCTCTGCCGCCGGGATATTGCAGTCCGGCTCCACATACATAGCCCCCACCGGCTCGAATTGCCCCCGGGCCACCTTCTCCTGCAATTCGGCAAACACATCCGGGTAATACTTCTCCAGTGTTTCATACACATAGGGCTGGGTGTGGGTGTACTTAAAGTCCGGGTAGCGGTCCATCAGCCGCAGCTGGATGAGCACCGTGCGCAAGTTCTTCTGCACCGCATGAATCCGCCGCCAGTAGTAGGCAATATCCAGGTGACTGTGGGCGATCAGCGCCACATCCCCGGCGCCTTTGTAAGTATCGTTAGCAAAGACCACATCGTTAAGATACGCCTGGCACGCTTCCACACCGGTCACACCATCATCGGTAAAGTCCAGGCAGTTCATGGCATTGTTCAGCTCCCGGTTCAGGAACGAACGGTAATCTTCATTAAACAGGTCGCTGCCGGCAATATCCAGCAGCAGCTCAAAGTCATAGACCAAATCCTGCACGGCGTGATCCACAGTGCACAGATACGCGCCCTCAAAGATTTGGCGGCAACCGCGAACAGACAGGCTCTCCGGGTTACGCTCATCATCCGGCTTGGAGCGGTTATAACCCATCATCTCAAAATGCAGGGTCTCCCTGGTATCCGCATAGGGAGACAGCAGCATACGCTCCCGGTTGGGATCCACGCCGCCAACATAGCGGCCGTTGACCTTCAAGCAAATTTCTGCCGCTGTTTTCAAAGAGAACCAAAGTTCCTGCCCCTGCAAGTGCTTTGGCACCTGCACATCCGCCGTCATAAAGGCGGTACCGTCCGGGGTGAAATACATATCCCCCCGCTTTAAGGGCCGTGGCTCACCGGGATAGAACTGGAATTCCATTTCCGCCACCTGTCGGGCGTCCCGAATCATCAGGTTTTGGATCTCCCACTTTTCGCTGTAAATATAGCGTTTCAGCCAACAAAAGCGCAGGTCCGTCCATTCCTCCGGGCGCATAGAGCGCCGTTCCACTTTAATATGTGCCATACCTGCACCTCCTTAACGATCCTGAAAATAGGGTTTTTTCCGCACCGGCTCCACCGTCAACTGCAAATGCAGATCCGCCTTCATCTGCTCTTCAATCCATGCCACGCACCGGTGAAGGATCAGGCACTTGGAGCACTCGCCCCGAAAGCGCAGGGTCAAACGGTCACCCTCTAAAGATATAAATTCTACCCAGCCGCCGTCGCCTTGGATCTTTGGCGCCAGCACCCGGTTTATATACGCCTGTACGGCCTCTTTCTTCGCTGTCATATTCATTCTCCGATCATCTCTTTGATCTGCGCCTGCAAGGCGGCCAGGCGGTTGTGAGCGGCTGCTTTATCCGGATCCACAATGGAGTAGTACACCTTGATCTTCGGCTCCGTGCCGGAGGGACGAACCGCCAACCATGAACCGTCGGCAAACAGGAATTTCAGCACATTTTCCTTCGGCAGATCACCGATCCCCTTGGCAAAATCCTGTACCTGCTCCACACCGGCAAACATTTGATCCCCGCCGGCGCGGAAAGTCTGCATCAGCGCCCCGATCTTTTCGGCGCCGTCCTTGCCCTTCAGCACAAAGCTGTCCAGCGCGTCCAAATAGTAGCCGTATTTCTCATAAACAGCATGCAGCGCGTCCACCAGAGTCTTGCCCTGATTTTTATACCAGGCGGCCATTTGGCAAATGAGCATAGCGGACACCACCGCGTCCTTATCCCGGGCGTGGGTACCCACCAGGTAGCCGTAGCTTTCCTCATAGCCGATGACAAATTCCTTGTCCCCGGTCTGCTCGTAAGTATTGATCTTGTCGCCGATATACTTAAACCCGGTGAGGGTCTCCTCAATCTGCAAGCCAAAGCTGCGCCCGATATTCGCGCCCAGATCACTGGTCACAATGGTCTTGACCAGCGTAGATTTTTCGTTCAGCTGCGCTTTCTTCATGGTCAGTACAAACTGCACCAGCAGCGCGCCGGTCTGGTTGCCGGTAAACAGCACATAATCGTCGCCGTCACGCACCGCAATGCCCACACGGTCACAGTCCGGGTCAGTGCCCAGCACCAAATCTGCTCCCTCTGCCTTTGCTTGAGCGATAGCCAAAGTCAGGGCGTCCTTTTCCTCCGGGTTGGGACTACGCACGGTAGAAAAATTGCCGTCCGGCAGTTCCTGGGACTTGACCACAGATACATGCATATTCCGCAGAACCCGTCGCACAGGCACATTGCCGGTGCCGTGGAGCGGGGTATAAACGATCTTCAAATCCGACGGCTGCGTATATAGACTCTGTTGCTCCACAGCAGCGATAAAGGCATCCAGTTCCCTGTCCCCTACCGGGTGGATATTTGCATGGTCATTGCAAAAGGGAATGGCATTGTAATCGTCTACTGCGTTAATGTAATCCAGTGCTGCCGCCGCGTCTGCGGTGCACAGCTGGCAGCCCTTGGCGTCATACACCTTGTAGCCGTTATATTCCTTGGGATTGTGGGAGGCGGTGATCATCACCCCTGCGTCACAATGCAAATACCGGGTGGTAAAAGACAGCACCGGCACCGGCACCAGCCGGTCGTACAGATACACCTGCAAGCCGCAGTTTGCAAAAATGCCCGCCGCCGTCTTGGCAAAATCTGCCGAGTTATTGCGGGAGTCATAAGCGATAGCCACTTTCAAGTCCGCCTTGTCGGTGGATTTCAAATAATTGGCAAGGCCCAGGGTGGCCTTACCTACAGTGTAGCGGTTCAGCCGGTTAGACCCGGCGCCCATAATGCCCCGCAGGCCGCCGGTGCCAAAGGCCAGGTCCTTATAGAACCGATCCTCGATCTCTTTTTCGTCTGTCAGGCTTTCCAGTTCCGCCTTGGTGTCCGGGTCGGCAAAGGTAAGCCACTGCCGGTATTTCTCTTTGTAATTCATCCTATCACCCTTTACTTAAAGTACATATAAAATTGGCATTTGATCATACCGTTATACAGCTTGCGCCGTTTGTCCGCCTTGCGGCCAAAGCACTTTTCAAACTGTTCATCCGGCGAAATGACGCCGTAGCTCCAGCCCTTGCGGGGACTGAACTTCTCGCCCATTATGCGATAGAGCCGCTCCGCCTCTCGAATATCCAGCATACGCTCGCCGTAGGGCGGGTTGGTCACCAAGGTGCCCCGCTCCGTTTGGGGGTTAAAATCGGCAATATCCGCCGTGTCCAGGTGCAGGTACTGCCCCACCCTGGCCCGCTTGGCATTGATGGCGGTCAGTTCAATGGCGTGAGGGTCCAGGTCAGACCCGAACGCCTGAAAATCAATGTCTGTCTTAATGCACGCGTGGGCACGGGCGCGCTCCTGCTTCCAGGCCGCCTCCGGCACGAAGCCCCAGCGATCGCAGGCAAAATTGCGGTTGATCCCCGGCGCCACATTGGCTGCCAGCATGGCACCTTCAATAAGAATTGTGCCGCTGCCGCAAAAGGGATCGTACAGAGTGTGGTAGTGCCGCAGGCGGGACAGGCTGCACAACGCCGCCGCCAAAGTCTCCCGAATGGGAGCGGCATTGCTCTCCGGCCGGTAACCCCGCTTGTGCAGGCCGGTGCCGGTGGTGTCCAGCATAATGGTCACCTGGTCTTTCAGTATGGAGAACTGGATTTGGTGCACCGGGCCGGTCTCGTCAAACCAGTTGATGTGGTAGTCCTCTTTTAGGCTCTCTACCACAGCTTTTTTGATGATTTTTTGGCAGTCCGGCACACTGTGCAGTGTGGAGAAAATCGAGTACCCTTTCACCGGAAAGGTGTCTGTACTGCCGATAAATTCACTCCAGGGCAATCGTCGTACCGCCTGGAACAGCTCCTCAAAAGTCACCGCCGTAAAGCGATCCAGTACAATCAGGATCCGCTCCGCAAAGCGGCTGTTGATATTGGCACGGGCCAGCATGGCCTGGTCGCCATTAAAGAACACTCGGCCGTTTTCGGCGGTCACCTCCCGGGCGTCCATTTGTCTTAATTCCTCTGCTACCAAGCCCTCCAGGCCCAGTAGACAGGGGGCAGTCATTTGTAATTCCATAAAATTAAAGTTCCTTTGTTGCGTGCCGGGTCACATGGCAGCCTACATTCACCGCCACCGGCAGCCCGGCAATGTGGGTGGCGTAGGTCTCAATATTTACACCCAGCGCTGTGGTTTGGCCGCCAAACCCCTGAGGCCCGATGTCCAGTGCGTTGATCTTCTCCAGCAGCTCCTGCTCCAGCGCCGCATAGTCCGGGTTTGGATTGCGACGGGACAGCGGGCGACACAGCGCCTCCTTTGCCAGCAGGGCGCACTTTTCAAAATCGCCGCCGATCCCTACGCCGATCACCACCGGCGGGCAGGGATTGGAGCCGGCCTTTTGCACAACGCCCACAATGTAATCCACCAGGTCCTGCCGTGTGGCGGCAGGGGTAAACATACGCAAATCGCTCATATTCTCACTGCCAAAGCCCTTAGGTGCTACTGTCAGCCGTACCCGATCCCCGGGCACCAGGCGGGTGTGGATCACGGCAGGCGTATTGTCGCCGGTATTTACCCGATCAAAGAACGGGTCTCGCACGACGCTCTTGCGCAGCAGGCCGTCCGTATAGCCGGCAGATACGCCGGCGTGCACCGCCGCCTCAAAGTCGCCGTCCATGTGCACATCCTGCCCAATTTCTGCAAACACAACGGCCATACCGGTGTCTTGACAAATGGGCAGATCCAGTTCTTTGGCTGCTGCCAAATTGTTCTCTAAATCACCGAGAATGCTCTTGGCCGTCGAATTCGGCTCCGTCCGGCGGGCACAACCGATACACTGTACCAGATCCTCCGGCAGCACTTTATTGGCCGTGATGCACAGCTGCCGCACCGCCGCGGTGACCACTTCTGCTTTGATCTCTCTCATACGCTTGTCCACCTTTTTGCAATAAAAAGAGGGCGCAGCAAAAAGTACTAACCTGATTGCTGCCCCCTTGTATTTGTTCTGTTTATTCCGTGCCGGAAATATCGTAAAACACGACCTCGTCGCCTTTTACATAGCCCTTCTCCCGGGCTTTTTGCTCAATGTAGTCATCCTTATTGTCGGCGCCTACCACTTCTTCCAGTCGGGCATTTTCCTGCTGGACGGAAGCCAGTTGGGCAGTCAGGGTCTGCTTTTGCTTTTGCATGCGGCTAATGTCCGCAGACTGATTCACCAGCGTCACACTGCAATAGAGAAACAGCACCACCATAGGCACCACCAAAAGCAGGCGCAGGTACTTACTCCGCTTCATGGAGTTCTTCAAATTTTGAATCATACTCAACACTTCTTTGTTCCGGCGCAGCCGTGGCTGCGAGATGTCTTTTTCTTTTCCGTGTTCGCTTTCGTGCGTTTAATTTATTATATAATATATTATATGGGGATTGCAATAGTTTTTTTGCTTTTTCTTGCAGGATTTTCCGTTTTTTTCGCCGATTATTGCGTTTACCCGCCAAGCGCTTCCCCAGGCGTGCCCACAGGTGGCCGGTCAGCGTGCCCAGCGTAAAATATCCACAGGCAAAGCCACCGCCGCATACCACTAAACAAAGGGCACGGATCACCCCATCGGTGTAGGCTAAAAACAGCGTATAGCAACTAAAGGCGGCAACCAACCACCATAGCACATCCGCTAAAAATGTCGCTTGCCTGCTCCCCCACACGCTACGCCAAAACCGCAGCACATCATAGAAGAAGAAAAGCGCCAGTCCCAACAGGAAAAAGGCCCATAGCGCCTTAACCATGGAACAGACGGCCAAACAATCCGCCGCCCTCCCGGTGCTGGGTATAGAGCAGCGCCGTGACCTTGCCGGTGATCTGCATACTGCCGCACTCCAGGTCCAGCGCCTCCACATGCAGCAGCTCACCCTTTACTGTCAATTCCCCAAAATCCGTAATTACCGTGATTTCTTCTTCATTAAAAGCGTCCACATCGGTCACGCCGGTAAGGGTCAACTTTTCCCGATCGCACAGGGTCAGGCTGTGACCGGTTGTCTTTTTCTGTTCCATAAAAAAATCACCCGATAGAGCCTATGCGCTCCGGCGGGTGATTATGTCAGTCCAGGGGTTCGTACATAAGGGCGGCGTCCTCTTTCAGCGCGTGCTCCTGCACGGCCTTGACCAAGTAGGTGTGGCGGTTTTGGCCCAGAGCCACCTCAATCTTGTCCCCAACCTTTACATCGTAGGACGCGCGCTGCACCTTGCCGTTCACGCTGACGCGTCCGGCGTCGCAGGCCTCGTTGGCCACCGTGCGGCGCTTGATGATTCGACTGACTTTCAGATACTTATCCAGTCGCATACAGACCTCCAAAAAAGACAGGCACCCGCAAGATACGGATGCCTGCACATAAAAACAAGACTTATTTCACAGCGTCCTTAAGCGCGGAGCCGGCCTTGAAAGACGGAACCTTTGCCTCGGGAATCTGGATGGTCTCCTTGGTGCGGGGGTTCAGGCCGGTGCGGGCAACACGGGTCTTCACATCAAAAGTACCAAAGCCAACCAGAGCAACCTTGTCGCCCTCAGCCAGTGCGTCGGTGATGGAAGCCAGAACAGCGTTTACTGCGGCTTCAGCGTCTTTCTTGGAAAGTTCGGTCTTTGCAGCTACGGCAGCTGCCAGTTCAGTTTTGTTCATTTACATTTCCTCCATTTCCGATTGATCGGATAATATTTGTTTTGCTTCGTCCCAAAGGGCGTCCAGCGCCTGCAAGGAAGACGATTTCATCTCCATGCCGCGCTCCGCTGCCAGCTGCTCCACCAGCACATAGCGGGAAAGGAACTTGTCCGTGGCTGCGGTCAAGGCCTCTTCACTGTCTACGCCGATAAAGCGGGCAATATTTACGCAGGAGAACAGCACATCGCCGAATTCGTCCGCAATGCTGCTAGGCTCTCCTTGGTCCAAAGCGATTTTGAGCTCGTTAATCTCTTCATCCAGCTTGTCCATTGCGCCGGAGCGATCCGGCCAGTCAAACCCTTGCTTCGCGGCCTTATGCTGCACTTTTTGGGCGCGCATCAGTGCCGGCAATTCCCGGGGAATACTCACCATGGACTGGCTGACTTTTTTCATTCCTTTTTCTTTTAACTTGGCAGCGTCCCAGCTGGCAAGTGCGTCGTCCGTATTCTCGGCCTTTACATCGCCAAACACATGGGGGTGACGGAAAATCAGCTTTTTGCAAATCCCGTCCGCTACATCGTTAAAATCAAAGCGACCTGCTTCTGCCTCCATTTGGGCATGAAGCGCAACCTGAAGCAACACATCGCCCAGCTCCTCCTGCAATCCCGCAGTGCTCTGCCGGTTGATGGCCTCAATGACCTCATAGGTCTCCTCAATAAAATTCTTCTTGATCGAAGCATGAGTCTGCGCCTGATCCCAGGGACAGCCGCCGGGGGCACGGAGCAGCGCCACAATGCGAATCAAATCCTCCGTATTATAGTGCTCTTTGCGTATAAAATCCAATGCCATACCGACGCCTCTTTTGATCAACTCGTTCCAAGAAATTATATATGATACAACGGGAAATTTCAAGTAGCCAAGCGGTTTTTTTTACCTTTCTCCGGCAAAATGCAGATCTTTTGTGGAAAGTGTACCAAAGAGCAGCAACAAAATTGTTAGAACTGCCGAAAATAAAACCGCGGATAAGACAAAATTCCAGGTATTTTGCAGCTGGGTAAAGAACACACCGGCCACACCTTTCACCGTCAGACAAGTAAAAATCACCGCCAGTATCGGCTTTGCGAACACCTCTGTCCGGGAGAATTTGACCTTGGTGATCCCACGCATCAGCACCAAACAATAGACGGAAAGAAACAAAAATGAGACGGCAGTGGCGACAGCCGAGCCGTAAAGATGGAACCGCCCGTTGGGGATCAAAAGAAAGTTCAGCCCCACCCGCAGCACCGCCGTCAGAGAAAAAGGCAGCAGCAACCGTTTGGCATAGCCCAATGCCTGCAAAGCGAACACACAGGTAGAGGATAGAGCTGCCGGCAACGCAGTAAAGGCAAACCAAAACAGCAGTTGGTGGCACCCCAGTACCAGGTCCGGCGACGAAGTGCCGTAAAACAAAGACAGCACCTCATAAGAGAACAGCGCCAGTCCCCCACTGCCGGCAGCACCTAAGATAACCGTATATTTCAGGATACCCGCATACAAGCTGGCAAAACGAGCGGACTGGTCCTGATAAGCGCCGGACAGCGCCGGAACCGCCGCCACCCCCAGCGCCATGGTTAAGGACGGCACCAGGTGGGCAAAATCCTGCACGGTAGAATACAGACCGTACACATAAGTAACCACATCTTTTTCCGCTACCTTGGTCAGCGACAGCGGCACTGCAAAGATTTGCTGCAACTGCGCCGTACCGCACAGTCCCAGACACATCTGTACACTGGCAGTATCTGCAAAGCCGGACAGGCTCTGGATCACCGTTGCCACCACCAGCGGCAGGGCAAACCGTACCAGCTCTCGGGTCGCGCCACCGGGCAACTGCTGCCGCGGCAGACGGTGGGGATACCGGAACCGATCGTACAGCGCCGCATACACCCAGGCCGCCAACGCCCCCAGGGTTACCCCCAGCATGGCACAGGCTGCTGTTACCGGGTACATCATAGACAGAGCCGCCGTCTCGCTCTCTGCCCGACTGCCCAGTACCATGCCGGTATCTAAGTAAATTTGGTACAGCCGCCCCATAGACAGCTTGGCAAACAGCAGACCGAATACCATCTTGAACAGTGCTTCCAGTACCTGGCAAACAGAAGTCGGCACCATATTCAGGTGTCCTTCCGCAAAGGCACGGTGGGCTGCCGCCATGGCGGAAAAAAGCGCCGTAGGCGCCAGGATCAGCACCGTATAAACCGCTCTTGGCGCACCGGCCACCAGCCGGGTGTATGGTCCGGCCAACAGCACCATCAGTGCCATGCCGGCAAGACCTACCCAAAAAAACAACCCGCGGGCACTGCGCTGCAAAGCCGCCACCCGGGCACTGTCACCGGTAGCACGGTACTTGCTCACCAGCCCGGACAACGCAACGGGAAAGGCGCCCAATGTAATGGCATGCACCGGCATAAACAGCGTATAAGCCGTAGAGAAATAGCCCCGCCCGGTGCCGCCGATCAGCCCGGTCAGCGGGATTTTATACACCGCACCAATGACCTTAACGGCAGCCGTAGCTACCAACAGCAGCCCTGCAGCGGACAGGTACTTTTGTTTGGTTGTCCGTTCCATTCCATCACCCGGTGTGAAAAAAAGAGCAGCGCACGGACCATAGGGTCCATACACTGCTTTCTTCTTCCTCTATTTGCGTGGGGGTTAGGATACGCTCACATCGTCATCACTAACAGTGGTGACCGTCGGATTCTTGGCGGCCTCAAGCTCCGCCGTCAGCTGATCCAGCTTGGTACGCAGAGCGGTGATCTCCGCCCCACAGTTCTCCAACGCCTCCGTCTGCTGCAACTGAGGTTGCTGCACCGCTTCATACGCCAGTCGGCCGTATCTCTCATACGCCTTACTCAGCTTGGCCTTTATATCCAGACACTCCACTTTTTTGCGGGACAGCTCCAAAGCCTCCGCACTTCTTTTGCTGACTTCCTCCGTAAAGGTACGGGTACGACTCAGCATATCGTCTAAATCAAAATTAGAAATCTTGGCACCGGAGAACACATCGTCCATATTGCCAAAAAGATCACCGAATTTCTTAGCCATAATATCCCTCCGTATTATTATTATATTACAGAGGGTAAAGAATTGCAATACAAGTTGCAAAGTTTTTGTAGACTTGCACTATACAATCCGCCGACAATGTCTATTTCAACCGTCTGTTTAATCATATTCCGCATAAAAGCCGGGTATGCGTTTTTTGCGCTCCAACAGGGTGTCAAAATCCCGAATGTACTCATAGGGGTATTTATAATTATAAATCCGCTCGATCATACCGCTGTTTTGGCCTCGCAGCTTGGTTACCGCACCGGCGCCAACTGCCAAAACCGTGTGGGTCTCGTCCATCATATACACATTATAGAGACAATCATAACCCGGTTTGCACCAGCCTACATTCTCCAAATTGCCCAGAGATTTGCTCTGCCGGTACATGTAGTAGGGATAGTACCCGGCGCCGTGGAGGGTCTGCCCGGCGTAGTCCACCATATTGGACACAGTGAGCCGATCTTTCAAATCAAAGGTCTGTTCTCTTGTAACCATATAGGCAGAGGTTTTCAGAGCCAAGGTGTGCACGGTGATGGACTCTGCCTGCAAGTCCAGCGCCGTTTGAATACTGCGCTGAAAAGACGGCAGATCGTCCTCCGGCAGCCCGGCGATAAAGTCCATATTGATATGGTCAAAGCCGCAATCCCGCGCCAGCGCAAAGGCGTCCAGCGTTTGCTGCGCCGTATGGCGGCGACCAATAGCCTCCAGCACCTTGTCGTTAAAGCTCTGGGGGTTAATGCTGATCCGCTGCACGCCAGCGGCGTAAATGACCTCCAGCCGCTCCCGAGTGACCGTGTCCGGTCGACCGGCCTCCACTGTGTATTCCATCAGGTGCGAAAGGTCAAAATTCTGCTCAATGGTGCTGAAAATGCGGCCTAAATCCTGCGCCGATAATGTGGTGGGCGTGCCGCCGCCGAAATACACGGTGGCCAGTTCCAACCCCAATTCTTTGGCGTACTTGGAGGTTTCCTCCAGTTCCCGCAGCAACAGATCCACATAAGGGGTCATCAGCTTGTGGGTCTTTTCAATCGAATGAGACACAAAAGAGCAGTAAGCGCACCGAGTGGGGCAAAACGGAATAGACACATACAGAGAGAACGACTTTGGCCCGGAGCGAGCAATGGAACGGTTCTCATGGAGCATCACCTCATGTGCCAACTCCGCCTTGCTTTTTTGGGTCAAAAAGGCAGTCTGGAAGTGTGCAACCGCCGCATCGTCCCCCATTTGGGCACACAGCCGGTGCATCAATTTAGCCGGGCGCACGCCGTACAGCACGCCCCAAGGGGGCGCAAAGCCTAATATACCGCTAAGCAGCCGATAAAGAGTAACAGACAGCACCAGGTGCTCCTCGTCTGCCGGTTCCGGCTTGGCTGTTGTCTCCCGGTACACATCGTATACCTTGGCAGACACAAAAAAGGACCCGTCCGTCTCCCGACGGGTGGTGACCACCACCGGGTCCTCCTCCCCCTCCAAACGGATCTTTTCATGGGGGAAGAAGGTGATGCACAGGTTTTTCATATCAAATTCATAAGGGTGGTTAATGACGCGTAAAATCATAATTTTTTCATATACGGGTTATGTTGCCGTTCAAAATTTAGGGTGGAAAAGCGATCGTGGCCAGGATAGACGGTGTAGTCCCCGGGCAGGGCCGCCAGTTTTTGCAGGCTATTCATAATTTCTCTACTGCTGCCGCCGGGAAAATCCGTGCGCCCGCAAGAGCAGAAAAACAGCGTGTCGCCGCTAAAGATACAGTCCCCGGCAATATAGCACACACCGCCGGGGGTGTGACCGGGCGTGGCCAGCACGGTAAAGACCGTGTTGCCCAAGGTGACGGTATCGCCGTCCTGCACCAAAATATCCGCCTGCGCCGGCGCCTGAGAGAGGAACGAAAACGCCGCTAGCGACTTGCGAGAGGAAGTGAGCATCGGGGCATCCTCGGCGCTGATGACGACCTTGGCGCCGGTGGCAGCCTTTACCGCCGCTACGCCGCCGATGTGGTCAAAATGGCCGTGGGTCAGCAGAATATAATCCAGCTTGGCGTCGCCGATAAAATCTTTCATCTTGTCGCTGTATTCCGTGCAATCCACCAGGGCACTGTGGCCGCTGGCTTCGTCCGTGACCAGGTAGCAGTTGTTCTGCAACTGGCCAAAGGTAGCTGATTTGATCTGCATTATTTTAAGTCCTTTGTGTCAAGTATAATGGTCACCGGGCCGTCGTTTAGGAGTGTCACCGCCATATCGGCGCCAAACACACCGGTTTCAATATGGGACACGCCCTGCTCCCCCAGTGCCCGGGTAAAGTATTCGTACAGTTCGTTGGCCTGTGCCGGCGGGGCGGAACGGGTAAAACTGGGGCGCCGCCCGTGGGTGCAGTCCGCACACAGGGTAAACTGGCTCACCACCAGCACCCCGCCGCCAATGTCTAAGAGCGACAGGTTCATCTTGCCGTTTTCATCTTCAAAAATCCGCAAGTTGGCAATTTTTTTTACCAGCTTGTCTGCCTCTGCTCGAGTATCCCCTTCGGCCACGCCCAGGAGAATCAACAGCCCCTGTTCGGTGGCGCCCACGGTCTTGCCGTCTATTTCCACTTTGGCGTACTGCACACGCTGTAAAACGGTAATCATCGTCCTGCACCTCGCTCAATATGATACACACTGGGTATCTTCTTCAAAATCTTGACCACATTTTCCAGGTGCTCCCGGCTGTTTACCGACAATGTCAGGGTGGTCAGACAGTTGCCTTCGTTAATGGGTCTGGCGTTAATAGACTGGATCTTCACATGGGCCTTGGACATGGCGTTGGCAATATCCAGCACCAAGCCGTCCCGGTCAATGGCGTAGACTTCCAAGGTGGACATGGTCTCCACCTGCACAGAGTCGTCCCACCGAGCCTTGACCCAGCGCTCCGGTTCCGGGCACTCTGCCAAATCTCGCGGCACATTCACACAATCCCGCCGATGAATGGTCAGCCCGTGCCCCCGGGTGATAAAGCCGATGATCTCCTCACCGGGCACCGGCGCACAGCAACGGGCCATATTGATCAGGCAGTTGTCGATCCCCTCAACAATCACACCGCCGCTGCTGCCGCCGGATTTGCGGGGCCGCTCCGGCGCTTTTGCCGGTTGGGTAGACTCCTCCGCCTGGCGCCAGTTGCGGTTATATTCGTCCTTGATACCGGGCATCATACGGCTGATGACCAGCCCGCCATAGCCCACGGTGGCGTAGAAATCCTCCACGGAAGCGCAGTGCTGGCGCTCGGCGATCCGCTGCAAAAAAGCGTCGTACTGCTCGCCGTCCAGGCGGATAAAGTTCCGCCGCAGCTCTCGATCCACCTCAGCCTTGCCCTGGACGATATTCTCGTCCCGCCGCTCTTTCTTGAACCAGGAGCGAATTTTAGACCGGGCTTCGCCGGTGGTCACCACTTTCAGCCAGTCTCTGGACGGGCCTTTGCCCGGCTGATTGCTGGTAAGCACCTCGCAGATCTCGCCGGTTTTCAGTTTATAGGTGATAGGTACGATCTTGCCGTTGACCTTGGCGCCGGTCATGCGGTTGCCTACCGCCGAGTGAATGGCGTAGGCAAAGTCGATCACTGTGGCGCCGCTGGGCAAAGTCTTAATGTCCCCATTGGGGGTAAACACAAAGATCTCATCCGAGGACAGGTCGCCCTTAATGTTGCGCACCAGATCCTCAGCGTTGGTGGACGCCTCACCGGTCTCCAGCATTTTATGGATCCACTCCAACCGATTGTCGATGGAGTCCTTGCCGCCTTTGCCCAGTTTATACTTCCAGTGGGCAGCGATACCGTACTCTGCCGTGCGGTGCATATCCCAGGTGCGAATCTGAATTTCAAAGGGAATGCCGCCGGGGCCAAGTACCGTAGTATGCAGGGATTGATACATATTGGGTTTTGGGGTAGAGATGTAGTCCTTAAACCGACCGGGCAGGGGCGTAAACATATCGTGCACAATACCCAAGGCATTGTAGCAGTCGATCATAGAGTCCACGATAATGCGCACGGCGTAAATGTCAAAGATTTGTTCAAAATCCTTGCCCTTGATATACACCTTGCGGAAGATTCCGTGGACGGACTTCACCCGGGAGGTGATCTGAACATTCTTCATGATCGGCTCTAACTTGGCGCGGATTTGCGCCTTAATATCCGCTAAGAAACGCTCGCCCTCCACCTGCTTTAAGCGCAGGTTCTGCTCAATTTCCTTATAGGCAATAGGATCCAGGTAAAAAATCGCCAGATCCTCTAATTCCTCTTTAATGGCACGAATACCTAACCGATGGGCAATGGGGGCATAAATCTCCAGCGTTTCCAGGCTCTTCTCCCGCTGCTTATACGGGGGCCAAAACTTGGCGGTGCGCATATTGTGCAGCCGGTCCGCCAGCTTAATGATAATCACCCGCACATCCCGGTTCATGGCCATAAACATTTTGCGAATGTTTTCCGCCTGCACTTCCTCCCGGGTAGACAGGGGGATCTGACCCAGCTTGGTTACGCCGTCCACCAACAGCGCCACCTCCGGGCCAAACTCGCGGGAGATATAGTCAATGTCATAGGGCGTGTCTTCTACCACATCGTGGAGCAGCGCGCCGATAATACACTCATTGTCCATGCCCAGTTCAAACAGGATTTTCGCCACCGCCACCGGGTGCATAATATACGGCTCCCCGGAACGGCGAAACTGCCCTTCATGGGCAGAGCGGGCCAAGGAATAGGCCTTTTCGATCCGGGCGCTGTCATACTGGGGTCTCTTTTGTATTTCCGCAAAGAACGGCGCAAACCCATCGTCATAGGGCTTATGGTCCGCCGTCTGTT
>ENA-ORNR01001413-ORNR01001413.1-human-gut-metagenome-genome-assembly--contig:-NODE-1413-length-21907-cov-8.588733_pt1 | contig 21907 bp, 15 predicted proteins | sample MGYA00242114_ERZ509020 | MGnify/ENA primary metagenome ERZ509020 (study PRJEB26280, sample SAMEA2338758) | human gut metagenome | biome: human gut; feature: human-associated habitat; material: faeces...
CTTATCACCGGCGTGGTGGTCAGCTATTGCAACGCCATGCTGCGGCAGCGCCAGGAGGGCACGTTGGCGCATTTCGCCGAGAACCTGGAGCGGCTCGACGAGATGACGCCTGATGAGCTGGCCGTATTCTGCGAACGCGTGAAGGAGTACCGCCGCGGGAGGTAGCGCTCGGATGCTGCGGCTATGGACGGCCGTCGGTAATGCGTTCGATAGATGATAATCGAATGACGAAGCGAGGCGGGCGAGATGCACCGGGCAACATCGGCTATCGTTGCCGAGTACAGATAAACTTCGGAATCGCTGGTGCGAAAGCGTTCAGCTTGCGGGGTCCGCGGTGCTCGGCGGTTAAGGGCCGCTACGTTGCTTAGGCTCCGCTTCCTGCCTGCGCCGCCGATATGGAAACGGAAATATGCCGCTTGCCGGCGTTTCCTTGCCGCGCGTCGGTGTTTCCCCATATAAGAAGGAGGCCTCATGGGCTCGAACGAGAACGTGAACGCGTGGCTTGACGCCGCGCCCGACCAGGTGCGCGAAACCACGCAGGAGCTGTTGTCGCAGGTGGAGGCTATGCGGGATGCGCAGACCATCTATCCGCCGCAGGACGATATCCTTAACGCGCTTGCGTTCACCGCGCCCGCAGACGTGCGGGTGGTCATCTTGGGCCAGGACCCGTATCACGGGCCGGGGCAGGCCAACGGACTGTGCTTTTCGGTCGGCGACGGCGTGCCTTTCCCTCCCTCGCTGGTCAACATATTCAAGGAGGTGCACGACGATACGGGCGCGCCCGTTCCCGCTTCGGGCAATCTCGACCGCTGGGCCGAACAGGGCGTGCTGCTACTCAATGCCGTGCTGACGGTCCGGGCGCACGAAGCGGCCTCCCACGCAGGACACGGCTGGGAAACTTTCACCGATGCGGTCGTGCGGGCCATCGCACAGCGCAAGCAAGGCATCGTTTACATGCTGTGGGGAAGTTACGCCCAGCGCAAAGGCGCCATCGCCGATCCCCAGCGCAACTGCATCCTCAAAGCCGTCCATCCCTCCCCGCTGTCGGCCTACCGGGGATTTTTCGGCAGCAAACACTTTTCCCGGGCCAACGAATATCTGCAAAGCATCGGAAAGGCACCGATTTTGTGGTAAGCATAATAACTTCTAAAACCTGATTATACGCGTTAGAGTACCTCTCTGAAAGCACAGCGACCCAAGCCCTCTCCGAGAAGAGGATTTAGAAAGGGCTGCATTGCAAATGCGGGCACAGGCCGCGAATAGCGCCCCTCGAATTCAATGCTGCGACCGTCGGATAAGGATACATTGCAAAATATAATCGCCACCATAAAAATATGCTGCAACCACTTAAGATTACTCTCGTCATCTGTTACACGGTCCTGGCACTATCCGTAGCGGGGGTCCTGCTATCGGGCATATTGGGACGGCTCGAATGGCTGGCTCTTTGCGCCGTCTGTGCTCTCGCGTTGCTGTCCATCACCCTGGTCTTGGGTAAAAACCTGCGCATCCAGCGTATGATGACCGAAGACGAATATTCCGACGACAGGTAATCGCCCCGCACCGACTGTCACCGGCGACAATTGCAAAACAAAGTTCGGAAATGGAATAAAAAAGCCGGAACTTCATAAAGTTCCGGCTTTATCATAAACGGGGTTCTCTATCCCAGATAAGATTTCAGCAACTTGCTGCGGGAGGAGTGACGCAGACGACGGATCGCCTTCTCCTTGATCTGGCGTACACGTTCGCGCGTCAGGTCGAATTTTTCGCCGATCTCTTCGAGCGTCATTTCCGAACAGCCGATGCCGAAGAAATATTTGATGATATCCCGCTCGCGCTCGGTCAGCGTTTCCAAGGCACGATCCACCTCGGTCGAGAGCGACTCGTTAATCAACCCTCTGTCGGCATTGGGCGAATCGGGGTTCACCAACACATCGAGCAGGCTGTTGTCCTCGCCGTCGGCAAAAGGCGCATCCACCGAAACATGGCGGCCGGCGACACGCAGCGTATCGGTCACCTTCTCCTTGGGAAGCTCCAACTCGTTCGCCAACTCCTCGGGCGAAGGGGTGCGCTCGTGCTCCTGCTCGAAACGGGCGAAAGCCTTGTTGATCTTATTGAGCGAGCCTACCTGATTGAGCGGCAGGCGCACGATACGCGACTGCTCGGCCAGAGCTTGCAGGATCGACTGACGAATCCACCACACGGCATACGAAATGAACTTGAAACCCCGGGTTTCGTCGAACTTCTCCGCAGCCTTGATAAGACCGAGGTTTCCCTCGTTAATCAAGTCGGGCAGACTGAGGCCTTGATTCTGATACTGCTTGGCCACCGACACGACGAAACGCAGATTGGCTTTGGTGAGCTTCTCCAATGCCTCCTGGTCACCCTTCTTGATTCGCTGGGCAAGTTCCACCTCCTCCTCAACCGTAATGAGCTCCTCCTTGCCGATTTCCTGCAAGTACTTGTCCAAAGACGCGCTCTCACGGTTGGTGATGGACTTCGTAATTTTTAACTGACGCATATTTAATTTTATAAGAATGTTCTTAAACTACGGCAATAAAAAACGGTAAAACATACCCGGCTTTCCTGGCGCTTCCCTATTCGACAAGCACATAGCTCGCCGAACGTCCGTCGGGATATACTCCGTCGATGCTGCGAACCTTATCGGTCATCCGCTGCATATCGGAGAGCGAACGCACGGACTTGTCGTTGATGTGGGTAATCACGAATCCCGGTCTTACCCGTGCCTTCGACAGAATACCGTTCGCCTTGATTGCCAGCACTTCCACACCGCCTCTGATCTCCAGTCGGCGACACAGACGCTCATCGGCCGTGGCGAACTTTCCGCCCAAAACTTCCATCACATCGACGTCGTCCCGCGTGAGGAGTTCCGTCTTACCTGCTTTATTACGCAAGGTCACCTCGATTTGTTTCATCGAACCCGACCTTTTTATCATTAATTTTACCTTGTCGGTGGGACGATGCTTGCCGATCTGCTCCTGCAGCGTCGCAGCCTCGTTCAACTCCACGCCATCGACCGAAAGAATCACATCTCCCTTGCGGATACCGGCCTGCGAGGCAGCGCCCCCTTCGGACACACTGGCGACATAAACGCCACCCAACTCCTCGATACCCGTTTCCTCGCCCATCTGATCGATGAAATTCTGATCTATGGGGCGGAATGCCAGACCCAACAGAGCCCGCTGCACGACGCCGTACTCCTTGAGATCCACGACCACCTTGCGGACGATCGTTTCGGGGACCGCGAACGAATAACCGACATAGCTGCCCGTCATCGTCTTGATTACGGTATTGATACCGACCAGTTCGCCGCGTGTATTGACCAACGCACCGCCCGAATTACCGGGATTGACGGCCGCATCCGTCTGGATAAACGACTCGATGCGGAATTCGCTCGGAATGACATCCAACTGACGCGCTTTGGCACTCACGATACCGGCCGTAATGGTCGATTGCAGGTTATAGGGCGATCCGATGGCCAGCACCCATTCGCCCAACCGGAGCGAATCCGAACTGCCGAAAGGCAACGTAGGCAGGTCCTCGGCCTCGATCTTCACCAGCGCCACATCCGTCGTGGGGTCGGTACCGATCACCTTGGCGTCGAACGTGCGGCCGTCGCTCAGCTTCACGCGAAGGCGCGTAGCCTCGTCCACCACATGGTTGTTGGTCACGATGTAACCGTCTGCGGAAATAATCACGCCGGATCCTCCGCCCCGACGCTCCTGTGTCGAAGGGCCGCGCCGGCCCTGCTGGGGAATACCGAAAAATTCGAAAAACGGATCGTACTGCCGCTCGGGAACTTCGATCTCCTGAACCACCTCGATATTCACGACGGCCTTGACAGCATTCTCGGCAGCATACGTAAGATCCGGATACTGCTCGGCCTGATACGAAGTGAAATGGGTTCCCGCCTGAGAAAAGGGGTCGTCAGACACTGCCCCGCTCTGCGGCGTAACAACATGCGTGCCGTTCTTTTCGGCCGGCGATAAAATACTCCAGGCGACGACACCGCCGGATGCGGCGCCTGCGGCAATCATACCTAATAACAACAATGCCTTTTTCATAATCCAATATCGAAATAATTTAACTGGTTTTATTACGGAGGCAATTTTATCTCATGGGCTGTTTCTGTTTGAGCGTTTCTATTTAGTTACAGAACGCCCAGAAAAGACGATTATTGTGTTTCCAGCTTTTAGACGTGTCGCGAAGCGAAAACTCCGCCGTCGGCACACAGAATAATTCACCCGGGCCCAAATCCTGAATCTGCCGACCTTGAACGTAACCCGATAGATACCAAGGCCCTATAAGACGGCACCTATTTTTCGCAAATAATATGGGGAATAAGTTTTTATTCCCCGTTTTTTATATTTACCTTTGCAGTCCTCGCCGATCGGCGGGGAATGTGGAAAGATTTGACTGATTGCAAACCACAATAAAAAATAGCTAAAACAGCTTTTTTATTCCAGCAGCCAATTTTTCCCCATTTTATACGTTTAACTTCCAAAAAAAATGTAAAATGGGATTTTTATTTACGTCGGAGTCCGTGTCCGAAGGACACCCCGACAAAGTTTCGGATCAGATTTCCGATGCCATTCTCGACGAATTCCTTCGTCACGACCCCAACTCCAAAGTAGCCTGCGAAACGCTCTGCACCACCGGTCTGGTCGTCGTCGCGGGCGAAGTGCGTTCGAGCGCCTACGTCGATATCCAGCACGTAACACGCCGCGTAATCAACCGTATCGGTTATACCAAAAGCGAATATCAGTTCGACGGTAATTCCTGCGGCGTGCTCTCCGCGATCCACGAACAGTCTCCGGACATCAACCGGGGTGTCGTACGCGAGGCCGAAGAAGAACAAGGCGCGGGCGATCAGGGCATCATGTTCGGCTATGCGTGCAACGAAACGCGCGAATACATGCCTGCGACGCTCATCCTCTCGCACGTCATTCTCAAGGAACTGGCCGTCATCCGCCGCGAAGGGCAGGTGATGACCTACCTGCGTCCCGACGCCAAGTCGCAGGTAACGATCGAATACGACGAACAGACGCACCGTCCGCTGCGCGTACATACCATCGTGGTTTCGACCCAGCACGACGATTTCATCCCCACGAGCAAGGGCGTCACCGAGAAGATGGCCGAAAAACGCATGCAGGAGAAGATCCGCGAGGACGTGCGCACGATCCTCATTCCACGCGTCAAGGCCCGTCTGGAACGCGCCAAGGATAAGTTGGCGCGACTGATCGGCGACGACTATATCCTGCACGTGAATCCCACGGGCAAGTTCGTCATCGGCGGCCCGCACGGAGATACGGGACTCACGGGCCGCAAGATCATCGTCGATAGCTACGGCGGACGCGGTGCCCACGGCGGCGGCGCCTTCTCGGGCAAGGACTCCTCGAAGGTGGACCGTTCGGCAGCTTACGCAGCCCGCTACATCGCCAAGAACATGGTGGCGGCCGGGATCGCGGACGAAATTCTCGTGGAGTTGAGCTATGCCATCGGGATCGCCGAACCGATCTCCGTCTTCGTCGATACGCACGGTGCGGTATGCAGCCGCAATCCGAAACTCGCGGACATGACCGACGGGGAGATCGCCCGCCGTATCGCCAAGCTCTTCGACCTGCGTCCGGCGGCTATCGTGAAGAAATTCGGCCTCAAAAACCCGATCTTCGAAGCGACGGCATCCTACGGACATTTCGGCAACCGCCCCTACACCCGCAAGGAGAAAGTGTGGGAGGACGGCCGCGAGGTGGAACGCGAGATCGAATTCTTCGGCTGGGAAAAGCTCGATGCCGTCGATCTGATCAAGCAAGAGTTCGGACTATAACGCGACCGACCGCACAAGTAAAAAGTCCCCTTTTCGGGGACTTTTTGTTGTTAGCTCCCGATGGAATCGAACCACCGAATTCTTTCGGGCTTCTCAAACCGAAAAACAAACTTCGCGACGGTCGTTCCATGCAGGTCCCCGAACCGCCCGGCAATACACCGCGAGGGCCGTGAACTATTTGTTCACAGCCCTCGCAGCCTTTTAATATGATTCAATTAACCCAATAACATACGATCCCTGTTCCTCAACTCCGCCGTAATGTCCTTCATTTCGCCGTCCGTCACCCGGTAAAGCCGCTGGTTCGTCGAAGCGGAATCCAAGCCTCCCAAATGTGCGACATACGGTCCCAGCTTGATATAATCAAAACTGCGCGGGTCGATACCTGCGGCCAATTCAGAACGCCCCGAATACCAGCCTGTCTTCAGCCGGCCCTCGGTCGCAGCCCGCACACAGGCGCTCCAATGCGCGACATCGCCGGGCGCTGCATCGCCTCCCATAAAACAAACGCAGGTAATCGCATTTCCGTATCCCGACAACAAACTATTCAGCAAATTATCGTCCAGCGGCTCCCCGACCTCTTCCCACAGATGGGGACTGTGACACCCGGCGCACCGGTTCGGACACCCCGAAAGATTCAGAGCGAGGGTCACTTCGCCCGGAATCTCCTGGAACACCACATCAAAGCTGGCCAGGCGTAGCATAGTGACGACGCGCGGCCTCCTGCTGCCGAGCTTGAGAGAAGTTGCTGACACGCTTCATATAACCGATGATACGGGTCAGATAATCGAGATTCCTGCCGTTGCATTTCGGACACGCCTTGAGGTTGCGCTTGTCGATATGCCCGCAATCGTTGCAGACCGTATTCGGGATGTTGAACGTGAAATAGTTGCATCCCTCCTGCGAAGCCACGCGCAACAGGTGGCGGTACTGCTCCCGGCTCAAATGTTCCTGCAGATTCATGTGCAGGGCCGAGCCGCCCGTGAGGTGCTCGATGTATTTGCGGCCGTGCAGTCGGAACTTGTCCACGATGTTGAGCGATTCGTCCTCGACGATGTAAAAATAGCTGTTGTAACAGTCGCGCCCCACCTTGTAGCCGTCGCGCTTGTCCCATTTGGCATGCTTCACTCCCACGTTCTCCGCCGGAATCATCTCGCAGTTGAACATCACCTCCTTCGAGCGGTACTTCTTGTTGTACTTTTCGATCATTCCGAGAATTTCCTGCGTAAAACGTTCGTAATCGGGATTGTCGTTGATCGGAATGCCGAGAAATTCGGCCGCTTCGACCAGTCCGTTCACACCGATAGTGAGGTACTGGCGCGACATATTGATATAGCCCGCATCGAACAGGGGCAGCATCCCCTTCGACTGCATGTATTTCAGGTTCTCGTTGTAGGCCAACTGCACCTTGTGCACCAGATCGACCACCTCCTCGAGGAAGAACTGATAGGGCATACCCTTACGTGCGGCGTACTGGATGCAACGGTTCAGGTTGATCGTCAGCACGCTCTTCGAGCCGGTCGATACGCCTCCGGCGCCGAGCGTGTAGCTGAACCCGTTGTCCGTAATTTCGTTGCGCAGGCGGCAGCAGCTCGAAAGCGAATCGGCATTGTCGCTCATGTAGGTAAAGAACGAATGTCCCTCGGCATACATTTCGGCCGTGAAATCGCCCCACTCCTTGTCCTTCACGTCACCGTTTTCCGTGAGTAAAGCCATCGTTTCGACCGGGAAGGTCAGCACGGTGCGGGTCCGTTCGCGGTTGAACCACTTCATGAAACGCTTTTGCAGCCAGCTGAGCGACTCCCAGTCGGGCTTGCTGCCGTCGGGGAAGAGGAAATTTCCGAACAGGCTCTCGAAATAGTAGCGGTCGTAGTAAGCCACGTTCCAGAACACGGCCTGGAAATTCCGCGCTCCGGTCGGCTGGTTGATCGAATAGACGATCTGTTCGAAACAATCGGTGATGACCTTGTCGATCGTGCGCCGTTTCTTCGAGAGATCGACCACCTCGTCCGCCCGTTTGAAATAGTCGGTGCCGTACTCCTGGCCGATAAAATAGTTCATATACATCAGAAATTCGGGTGTGGCGCAGGCGCCGCTGAGCATACTCGACACGATAAAAACCATATTCACGAAGCCGCCGCAGAATGACTTGAGGTTGGTCGGGGCTTTCGAATTGCCCCCGATCGAAATCGTTCCTCCGATGAGCCAGGGATACATCGTAATCGAAGCGCAATAATTGGCCAGCGAAGTTTCGTCGTTCTTGTAGATGAAATGGTCGTTCAGCATCTCGATATACTTGTCCGCCAACTCCTTGCCGTACATCTCCTTGAGACGGTCGGTGAGCATGCGGCGGTTCAGACGGATGAAATTCGATTTGGGCAGCTCGCCGATGAGCGTAGCCATGTTCTTGTTCTCCACGTTGGCATTGGCGTCAAACTTGCTTCCTGTCGCGGCGTTCGAAGCATCGCAGTACTCCATGAGGAACTGCAACTTGTCGCGCACCTCCCGATCCTCGGTATGCCGCTGGCGATAAAGCATATAAGCCTTGGCTACCGTGTAGTAACGCTCGGCCATGAGCGCGACCTCCACTTGGTTCTGGATCTCCTCGACCGAGATGCCGTCGGTCACGCTGACCCGGCTCAGAATGTTGGTGATCACGTCCTGCGTAGCGAAACTCCCGACCGAAAGGAATGCCTTGGCGATCGCCCGCTGAATCTTCTCCATCGAAAACGCCTCCCGCGTTCCGTCCCTCTTGACAATGAATGTTTCCATAACGATTAAACTTCTCCTCAAATATTATATTATTATACTCATACTTTCAACGCTCGAATTCCCCACACCGATAACTCCACCGACGGAAATTCGGCCGATTCCGACCCGGCTCGACGGCAACAAATATCAGCCGCCGGGCTTTCTCCGCAGAAACACGACAAGCCGCACGTTCCGAGCCATACCGTACGCCTTCGTCGGTCATATCGGTTGTCGTCCGATCCGACAACTTTTTACCGACCCTTCGGAAAAACCGAAATACACCTCTTCTGAACGACGGATTCGCAGCGATCCGACCCGATACGACACAGGCAGGAATGGAATTTACAGAACCGGCAATAGATACGACGAAGCACCCGAAACCGTTCCGACGCTTTTCACCCGAAAGCAACGAATCTCGTCCCGGTACGGCAGGTCTTCTGACTTGTTCCGGACGGCACGCCTTCCCGGCCCGAACGGCCAGTGGCTGAGAGAATGTACCGCCCAAAAGAAACTTACAGCTACGGGGATAGTTCCTGACTTTCACAGGATTCCCTTTTAATCCCGGTGGATTCGCCCTCCACCTCGGGAACCGATACCGAAAACAAATATAGGGTTTAATCGCATTCGATGGTCCGCCCCTCCGGCATTTTATGGAAAAGTTATCAACAATAACAGAAAAAGGCCGCCCCGAGGCACTCTGTCCACGATCCGATTTCAAAGCTGCACCCGTTCTTCCCCGAACATCGCCGGACAAGTCTTCGGGAAACCCGACGGGTGCAAAAACAGCGGAAAGCCCGTGAAAAAAATCAACGGGAGAACGACGGAACAAACAGAAGACATGCCCGGACGCCGATAGGCGTCCGGGCATGTCTCTATCCGTTTTACAACCGGCTTATTTACCGATCAACTTCTTCACCTCTTCATATACTGTCCGGCCGTTGTAACCGAACTTCTCGTCAAGGACCTTGTAGGGCGCCGAATAACCGAAGTGATCCAGACCGTGAATCATACCGTTTTCACCGACCAGTCCCAGCAATGTCACGGGCAGACCCGACGTAAGACCGTAACGCACCACACCCTGCGGCAGAACGGTCTGCTGATAGGATTTGGGCTGGTCGCGGAAAAGTCCTTCGCTCGGCACGCTCACGATACGGACCGCGATTCCCTCCTTCGAAAGCAACTCGGCACCTTCGACCAGCGTAGCGACTTCGGAACCCGAGGCGAGCATCACCACGGCCGGTTTAACGGCGTCGGCTACGATATAGGCACCTTTCGAAAGCTGGGCAGCCTCTTCACGGCGGCTGTGATTGAGTGCGGGCAGATTCTTAATATTTTGCCGCGACAGGATCAGCGCGACGGGACGATGCTCCTCGATCGCCAATTTCCAGGCTGTGACGGTTTCCTCGCCGTCGGCCGGACGCAGCACCAACATAGAACGCTCCCCCCGGTGATTCTTCAAATGTTCCATCAGACGGATCTGAGCCTCGTGCTCGACGGGCTGGTGCGTCGGACCGTCCTCGCCCACACGGAACGAGTCGTGCGTCCAGATATAGATTACATGCAGGTGCATCAGGGCAGCCAGACGCACGGCGGGTTTCATATAGTCCGAGAAGACGAAGAACGTACCGCACGCCGGAATCACGCCCCCATGCAGCGCCATACCGTTGGCAATGCAGGCCATCGTCAGCTCCGAAACGCCTGCCTGGAAAAACTTGCCCGAGAAATCACCCTTCGAGAAGGCTTTGGTTTTCTTGAGGTAGCCGTCCGTCTTGTCCGAATTGCAGAGGTCGGCCGAGGCGACGATCATATTTTCGATCCGCTCCGCATAGAAGGAGAGCACTGAAGCCGAGGCGGCGCGGGTCGCACCGTCGGGTTTGATCTCGAGTCCCTTGTAGTCCATCTCCGGCACCTTGCCCGAGAGGAAAAGATCGAGTTTGCGGGAGAGCTCCTTGTGCTCGGAACGCCACGTCTTCTCCCTCTCGCGCTGCGTGCGCACCCATTCACGAAGCTCTTCGCGGCGGGCGTCGAACACCTTGCCGCTCTCGGAGAAGATCTTGAACGGATCCTCCGCATCGCCGCCCAGGTTGCGGACGGTAGCGGCGAAATCGGCTCCGGCAGCCGTCAGCGGCTGACCGTGCGTCGAAACCTTGTCCTCGAAGCTCGATCCGTCGGCCGCAACCGCACCCTTGCCCATGACCGTACGGCCGATGATAAGCATCGGACGCTCCTTTTCGGCATTGGCAGCCGTAAGAGCTTCGCGGATCTGCTCTACGTCATGGCCGTCGATGGTGATGACGTTCCAGCCCCACGCCTCGTATTTCATCGCTACGTTCTCGGTATCCACCTCATCGACCTTGGTCGAAAGCTGAACGTTGTTCGAATCGTAGTACATGATCAGATTGTTCATCCCCAGGTGGCCGGCGATGCGGCCCACGCCCTGCGACACCTCCTCCTCGATACCGCCGTCGGAGATGTAGGCATAGATCTTGTGGGACTGCCACTCCCCGAAACGAGCCGCAAGGAACCGCTCGGCGATCGCGGCGCCCAGCGCCATGGCATGCCCCTGGCCCAGAGGACCCGACGTATTCTCCACACCGTGCAGCACGTCCACTTCCGGATGGCCCGGCGTGACGCTGCCCCACTGCCGCAGATTACGCAAATCCTCCACCGAATAAGTTCCGGCCAGTGCGAGAGTCGAGTAGAGCATCGGCGACATGTGTCCCGGATCGAGGAAGAAACGGTCCCGGAAGGGATAATCCATCTGGTCCGGATCGTAGCGGAGAAATTCGGTGTAAAGTACAGCCATGAAGTCCGCGCCGCCCATTGCGCCGCCGGGATGTCCCGATTTGGCTTTCTCGACCATCGCCGCAGACAGGATGCGGATGTTGTCTGCAACGCGCGTGAGTTCGGATTTAGTAATCATAAGTGATTGTATGCTTTTATTATGTTTGAATTTCTCGCTTCGCTGCTACATACGGCGTAACCCGGATAAACCTGCACCACCCCGATGCAACGGACTTGCGTATCCTGTTCAGGATAAATTGCGGAATCCTTTCACCCGGCCCGCGCCCGCGTCAGATCCGCCCGGTTCCGTTCCTGCGGAAAACCAGGCAGACAAGACCGCATTGAAAACCGGAAATCCCGCCCGCTCGATGTTCCATTCCGACAGCCTCCCGCTCCGGCATGTTGCAAGCGGCCCGGCGTTCGTGGTACAAATTTAATATAAATCCGGCTTATCCGACCTGCTTGAGCGCCAAAAATTTCTTCTTTTCGAACTTTTCCCGGGCATAAGGCAAGGTCACTTCGAAGCGGCGCTCTCCCGAAGAGGGGATATCGAACATCGTGTCCATCATGATCGCTTCGCAGATCGAACGCAATCCCCGGGCACCGAGCCGGTACTCGATGGCTTTATCGACGATATAGTCCAACACCTCGTCGTCGAACACGAGCTTCACGCCGTCCATCTCGAACAGCTTTTCATACTGCTTGATGATGGCATTTTTGGGCTGCGTGAGGATCGAACGCAGGGCCTCGCGGCCGAGCGGCTCCATATAGGTCAGCACCGGCAGGCGGCCCACCAGTTCGGGAATCAGACCGAACGACCTGAGGTCCTGCGGCATAAGGTATTGCATGAGGTTGTTGCGGTCCACGGAATCGGCATTCATCCGTCCGTAACCCATCGCCCGGGTGTTGAGCCGCTGGGCGATCTTCTTCTCGATGCCGTCGAACGCTCCGCCGCAGATGAACAGAATGTTGCGCGTATCGACCTGCACGAACTGCTGCTCGGGATGCTTGCGCCCGCCCTGGGGCGGAACATTGACCACCGTGCCTTCCAGAATCTTCAGCAAAGCCTGCTGCACTCCTTCACCTGATACGTCGCGCGTAAGCGACGGATTGTCGCTCTTGCGGGCGATCTTGTCGATTTCGTCGATGAAGACAATTCCCCGCTGGGCCAGCTCCACGTCGTAGGAAGCCACCTGCAACAGCCGCGAGAGAATACTCTCGACATCCTCGCCCACGTATCCCGCCTCGGTAAGTACCGTAGCGTCCACGATGGTGAAGGGCACGTTCAGCAATTTGGCGATCGTGCGGGCCATCAGCGTCTTGCCGGTACCCGTCGGGCCGACCAGCAGGATGTTCGACTTGTCGAGCTCCACTTCGCTCGCCTCGCCCGAAGCATGCAGCAGCCGCTTGTAGTGATTATATACGGCCACCGACATATAGCGTTTGGCATCGTCCTGCCCGATCACGTACTGATCCAAAAACTCCTTGATTTCATTGGGCTTGAGCAAATCCTCGAATTTCAACGAGGTATTCTTCTTCTCCTTGCGACGGGATGCGGCTTCGTCATGCAGCACATCGTTGTCGATGAGCATCTGGTATCCTTTCGCAATACATTTGCTGCAAATATTGCAACCCTTGGACGAACTCAACAGGATCGCACCATCGCGGCGTTTGGCCCCGCAGAACGAACACGCATCGCTCTCGTTGCCGTAAAGGTCTTCTCCGTAATTTTTAGCCATAGGTCTTTAGTTTTCCTTCGAATTTCGTTCCCGGTCCCGGTCGAACTTTCGGACGAGCCTCTGCCGGGATAAAGTCGAAAACAAACTCCCGCCATCATCTCTACCCGGCCGTCGATCGGCCTCGTTCCGACTTCGCACACCGGAAATATCGAACCGGGTTCTTCATTTATTCCGCTCGGCCTATCGAGCGCCCCGCTCTGCCTCCGCTGATCGGAAACGATACATTTTCTCTCCCGAAATCGACCGTCCCCTGCAGATTGAAACAGAAATATTATCCCCGCTTGGTCAGCACCTCGTCGATCAGCCCGTACTCCTTGGCCTCCCGAGCCGACAGCCAATAATCGCGGTCGGCATCCTTTTCGATCTTCTCGATCGGAGCGCCCGAATGGGCCGCAATGATCTCGTACAGCTCCTGCTTGGTCTTGCGGATCTCGCGGGCCGTGATCTCGATGTCCGACGCCTGCCCCTGAGCCCCGCCCAGCGGCTGATGGATCATCACCCGCGAATGGGGTAACGCCGAGCGCTTGCCTGCAGCACCGGCGGTCAGCAGCACGGCGCCCATCGAAGCGGCCAGTCCCGTACAGATGGTCGCCACATCGGGCTGCACCAGTTGCATCGTATCGTAAATTCCCAGACCGGCCGTCACCGATCCGCCCGGGGAGTTGATATAAATCTGGATGTCCTTTTCCGGGTCGGCCGACTCCAGGAACAGCAGCTGTGCCTGGATGATATTGGCCGCATCGTCGTAAATCGGAGCCCCCAAAAAGATGATGCGATCCATCATCAAACGCGAAAAGACGTCCATCGTCGCCACGTTCAACTGGCGCTCCTCGATGATCGTCGGCGACACGTAGGCCGCGTACTGCGAGCGGAAATCATGCAGTTTCAGACTATTGATACCGCAATGCCGGGTGGCGTATTTTTCAAATTCATTCATAACCGAACAGTTTGCAAGTTAATAAAAAACATCGGAAGCCGGTTCAAAAATTTTTCCGCGACTTGCCTCCGGTCCTACTCGATTTCCCGTACCCGGCCAACACACGATGCAGGCTCGAATCCGGCAAAAACGAGGGAAGAAGCAAAAAACAGAAGTATGACTACTAAACAGACTTTGAGGGAGTGATTGCAAAAATCAAACCCTCAAAGCTCTGATCGGATACCAATTTTCCGCTGTTTCTTAAATCTCCTTGGCCAGTTTTGCGAACTCTTCGGCAGAAACGGCCTTTTCGGTCACCTTGATCTTGGACTTCACGTCCTCGACCACCTTCATCTCATACAGCTTCTCGTAGATCTTCTGTCCCTGCTCGCGGTCCTCGAGAATCTTCTTGGCGTAATTGGCCAGCATATCTTCCGGAGCCGTCGGCAGTCCGTATTGAGCGAACTGGGCCTGTGCCAACGCCTTGGCCTCTGCAGTAGCCTCTTCGGGGGTTACCGTGAGGTTATCCTGCTTGATGAAATATTTCTGGAGGTAATTCCAGGTGAACAGTTTCACGAAAGCGTCGAAATCCTTCTCGATCTCCTCCTTGGAGAACTTGCCTTCGTTGATGACGTACAGCCAGCGCTTGAGGAACTCGACCGGCATGGTCAACCCGGCTTTCTTCAACAGGAAATCACGCAACTGCAACGTAAAGAGATAGTCGCTCTCGCGGCGCAGCTCCTTCGAAATCTCGGCATCGACGAACGCCTCGAACTCCTCGGCGGTTTTGACGTTGCCCGCAGGAAAAGCCATCTTGAAGAACTCCTCGTTCAGCTCCGGTTCCGCGAACTTGCGGATCTTGGTGATTTCGAGAGAAAATTCGGGTTTGATACCCTCCAATTCGTTCTCCTTGACCTGCAATACGGCGGCACGCTGCGCCGGAGTCTTGTAAAGTTCATTGACATTGACCTGCATCTTGAATCCGACCTTCTTGCCGATGAAGGGCTTGCGCTCCTCCTCGTTCATCGAAATCAGTCCGACGTAAGCGCCCTCGATCTTCATATCGCCGTTGTCGAGCGTCACCTCCAGCGCTTCGTCCGCCGTTACCTTGTCGGTATCCACCAGACGGCCGAAACGACGCAGGAAATTGCTGCGGTAATCGTCGTGCATCTTCTTATCGACCTTGATCGTGTAGTAGGTCATCTTATCTTTCGCCGACAGCTCGAGCTTCACCTCGGGAGCTTCGCCGATCTCGAAAATGAATTCGAATTCGGTCCCGTTCTCGAAATCGAAGTCGCCCTGCTCCTCCGAGGGGATCACGTCACCGACATAGTCGATCTTCTGCTCCTGCAGGTAGTTGAACGCCGCTTCCGAAGCCTGGCGGTAAGCCTGCTCCGCAAGCACGCCCTTGCCGTACATCTTCTTGATCACGCCCATCGGCACCATACCGGGGCGGAAGCCCGGAATATTGGCCTTGCGTTTGTACTCACGCAGGGATTTTTCGACCGCATCGCCGTAATCCTTCTCGCCTACGGTCACCTTGATGAGCGAGTTATTCTGCTCGCGCTGTTCTCTTACGATATTCATATTTCAGTTGTTTTATACGTTACAGTTCGGGTCGGCAAAAGTACAAAATAATTCATTAGCAAGCAACAAACACCCGATAAATATCTCCGCACCGATCCGTTTTTCTTTCAGGAAGGGCTTCGGGGAAGAGCACCCGGATCGACAGCCCCTCCGATCCGTAATTCGGGCGCCGAAATCGACGTCTTTTCCCGAAAAATAGCTATCTTTGTTGCCTATTATAATAAGGACATACCGGCTATAAACGGCCAACACCGCAGCCGGACAGAATATAAACGATACGAAATCCAATGACAAAAATCGTATGGATCGGACTGCTGGCGATGACGCTGGCCGCCTGCTCGGGACGCACGAAAACCCTCCGAACGGAAACCCCGGCCGCTACCCCCGCCGCGCCGCGCACCTACACCTACCGGGTCATCGAAAGCTATCCCCATTCGACCGACAGCTACACGCAGGGGCTCCTGTTCGCAGACGGAGTGATGTGGGAAGGTACGGGCGAATACGGACACTCCCGCCTGCAGCGCATCGACCTCGAAACAGGACGCACGGACGTAGTGGCTACGCTGCCCCGCAGCGAATTCGGCGAAGGCATCGCGCTGCTCGACGGCAAGATCTACCAACTGACCTGGGAAAACAACAAAGCCTACGTCTATGACGCGGCAACGGGCCGGCAGCTCCGCACTTTCGCCTATGCGGGCGAAGGATGGGGCCTCACGACCGACGGCGAGCGGCTCTACATGAGCGACGGCAGCGAATACCTGCGCATCCTCGATCCGGAAACCTTTCGGGTGCAACGCAGCGTGCCGGTCACCTTCCGGGGTGCCCCGGTACAACTGCTCAACGAACTGGAGTGGATCGACGGGAAGATCTGGGCCAATGTCTATGTCACCGACCAGATCGTCATCATCGACCCCGCCAGCGGCATCGTCGAAGGGGTCATCGACCTGCGCGGCCTGCTCCCGGACGAAGAGATCGCCCCGGATACCGACGTACTGAACGGCATCGCCTACGACGCGGCCTCGGAACGTATCTTCGTGACAGGCAAAAGATGGAGCAAACTCTTCGAAATCGAAATCATACCCCAATAAAATACCACACGACGTGACAAAAAACCGCGACATACGACACGAACTCGAACACCGCATCCTGCTGCTCGACGGCGGATTCGGCACGATGATACAGCAATACGGCCTGGACGAAGCCGACTACCGGGGCAAGGAGTTCGCCGCGAGCGAAAAACTTCTCAGAGGCTGCAACGACCTGCTGAACCTCACCCGTCCGGAAACAATCCGCGAAATCCACGAGAAATACCTCCAGGCCGGATCGGACGTAATTACGTCCAACACGTTCAACGCCAACTCCATTTCGCTGGCCGACTACGGACTGGCAGCGGAAGCGTACCGCATTAACCGGGTCGGCGCAGCCATCGCCCGCGAAGCGGCGGACGCCTTCACCGCCCGCAATCCGCAGAAGCCCCGCTTCGTGGGCGGCTCGATGGGCCCGACGAGCCATACGCTGTCGATGTCGGCGGACGTGGACAACCCCGGCGCCCGGGCTTTCACTTTCGAACAGCTCTCGCAGGCGTACTACGATCAGGCTCGGGGCCTGATGGACGGCGGCGCCGACCTGCTGATGCTCGAAACCGTCTTCGATGCGCTGAACGCCAAGGCAGCGATCTTCGCCATCGAAACCCTCTTCGCAGAACGCGGCATGCGACTGCCGGTCATCGTCTCCGGCACACTCACCTCGTCGGGCCGCACCCTGGCGGGACAAACCATCGAAGCCTTCTACACCTCCGTCGCACACGCCGAACCGCTGGCCGTGAGCCTCAACTGCTCGTTCGGCGCCAAGGCCCTGCTGCCCTACCTGGAGCGGCTGGCCGCTGTTTCGGAATTCCGCGTGGCGGTCTATCCCAATGCGGGTCTGCCGAACGTCATGGGCGGCTACGACGAGACGCCCGCGATGTTCGCCGCCGACGTAGAGGAATACATGCGGCGCGGCCTGGTCAATCTGGTGGGCGGCTGCTGCGGCACCACGCCCCTGCACATCTTCGAACTGGCGAAGATCGTGAACAACTACACGCCCCGCCCCCTGCCGCAGCGGCGGCACGTGACCTGCCTGAGCGGGCTGGAACAGCTTCGGATCGTTCCCGAAGCCAACTTCGTCAATGTCGGCGAGCGCACCAACGTCGCCGGCTCGGCCAAGTTCGCGCGGCTGATCCGCGAAAAAAATTACGAGGAAGCTCTCTCGGTGGCCCGCGCCCAAGTCGAAGCGGGCGCCAATATCGTCGATGTCTGCATGGACGACGGCCTGATCGACGGTCCCGAAGCCATGCGCGACTTCCTCAACCTGATGGGTTCGGAACCGGAAATCTCCGCAGTACCCGTCATGATCGACTCTTCGAAATGGGAGGTGCTCGAAACGGGGCTCCGGGTGGTGCAGGGCAAGAGCGTCGTCAATTCCATCTCCCTGAAGGAGGGCGAGCAAGAATTTCTGCACCGCGCCCGCCTCATCCGCCGTTACGGAGCCGCCGCCGTGGTGATGCTCTTCGACGAGCAGGGACAGGCAGACACCTATGCCCGCAAGATCGAGGTGGCGCAGCGGGCCTACAAGCTTCTCACCGACGACGGATTCCCCGCCGAAGACATCATCTTCGACCCCAACATCCTCGCGGTGGCCACCGGTATCGAAGCCCACGACGCCTACGCCCGGGACTTCATCGAAGCCGTCCGCTGGATCAAGCGAAACCTGCCCCACGCCAAGATTTCGGGCGGCGTGTCGAATCTATCGTTCGCCTTCCGGGGCAACAACGCCGTGCGCGAGGCCATGCATTCGGTGTTTCTCTACCACGCCATCCAAGCGGGTATGGACATGGCGATCGTCAATCCCCAGATGCTGCAAATCTACAGCGACATCGAACCGGGACTACTCGAACGGGTCGAGGATGTTATCCTCTGCCGCCGCGCAGACGCCGCCGAACGCCTCACGGAATACGCCTCGCAATTCACCAAAACCGCCGCGACGCAGACGCAGCATACCGACGCCTGGCGCTCGGAGCCGCTCGGCAAGCGCATCGAATACGCCATGCTCAAGGGCGTGGCCGACTACATCGAGCAGGACGCGCTCGAAGGCTACCGCACGCTGGGCTCGCCCCTGGCAGTGATCGACCGGCTGCTGATGCCGGCCATGGAAGTCGTAGGCAATCTGTTCGGGCAGGGCAAAATGTTCCTGCCGCAAGTGGTCAAGACCGCCCGCGTGATGAAAAAAGCCGTCGCCGTACTGACTCCCTACATCGAGCAAGGTTCCGAAGCGAACGCCAAGAGTGCCGGCAAGGTGCTGGTGGCTACCGTGAAAGGCGACGTACACGACATCGGCAAGAACATCGTGGCGGTAGTCATGGCCTGCAACGGCTACACGATCCGCGACCTGGGCGTGATGGTCGAGTGTCCCCGCATCATCGACGAAGCCGTCGCCTGGGGCGCCGACGCGATCTGCCTGAGCGGACTGATTACCCCTTCGCTCGAGGAGATGATCCACGTCTGCGAAGAGCTGGAACGCCGGGGGTTGCAAATTCCCGTACTGATCGGCGGTGCGACCACTTCGGACGTACACACCGCCGTAAAAATAGCTCCGACCTACTCGGGCCCGGTGATCCATGCCGACAACGCCAGCCGCAACAACAAAATCCTCGGCGAACTGCTCGGTCCCGGCCGGGAAGAGTATCTGGCTCGCGTGCGCGAGGAGCAACAGACCCTGCGCGACCAGTACCGCCGCCGCGAGGAGATCCGCACGATCCTACCCTTCGGTCAGGTGCGCAAGCTGCGCGTGCCGAAACCCGCGTCCGAAATCGCTGTTCCGGCCCATACGGGACGGCTGGTGTTTCCGGACATAAGTATCGCCGATGTGGAGCCGCTGATCGACTGGAACTTCTTCTTCCCGGCGTGGGGGCTCAAGGGCCGCGTACCGGAGATCTTCGAAAACCCCGAACACGGCGCCGAAGCCCGCAAGCTCTACGACGACGCGCAAAAGATGCTGGCCCGCATCCGCGAAGAAAAACTCCTCACCCTCCAGGGCGTAGCGGGCATCTTCGCAGCCGTCAGCCGGGGCGACGACATCGTGGTCACCGGCCCGAAAGACAAGAAATACATCCTGCCGATGCTGCGCAGCCAGGCCCCGGTCCGGGAAGCCCAGGCCCGCTGTCTGGCCGATTTCATCGCCGACGAAAAGGCAGGCAGAACCGACTATATCGGGGCCTTCGCCCTCACGGGCGGCATAGGGCTCAAGGAGCTGACCGAAAAGTTCCGCGCGGAGGGCGACGACTACAACGCCATCCTCTCGAAGCTGCTGGCCGACCGCCTGACCGAAGCCCTCTGCGAATGGGTGCATATCTTCATCCGCCGCCAGATGTGGGGTTACGAAACCGGTCCGGCGCTCACACCCGAACAGATCATCCGCAGCAAATACCGGGGTCGGCGCATGGCCTTCGGCTACCCGGCCTGTCCCGACCACTCGCTCAAACGCGAGGTCTTCGACCTGCTGGCCGCCGACAAGACGACCGCCATGCGTCTGAACGACAACTATATGATTACACCTGAGGAGGCGCTCTGCGGCCTGTTCTTCGCCGACGCCGAATATTTCTCCGTCGGACGAATCGACCGAGAGCAACTGGCCGACTACGCCGCACGCCGCAACATGGACATAGAAACGATCGAAAAACTGATACCCAATAACATCTGATGAATATTACGGATCTCATACAGGGCGCCGTCGCTTCGCGCACGACCCGTTTCGCCTTCGAGCTGCTCCCGCCCCTGAAGGGGGACGGCACGCGCAGCGTCTTCGGAGCCATCGACCCGCTGATGGATTTCAACCCGGCCTACATCAACGTCACCTTCCACCGCGAAGCCCTCAAAGAGGACATCCGCCCCGACGGAAGCCGCGAGTGGCACATCATGCGCCGCCGTCCGGGCACGGTCGGCATCTCGGCCGCGATCCGGCGCAAGTACGACGTGGAGGTGGTTCCCCACCTGATCTGCGGGGGCTGGTCGAAATACGACATCGAGGATTCGCTGATCGACATGGATTTCCTGGGGCTGCACAACGTGCTGGCATTGCGGGGCGACAAGCGGCAGAACGAACCCCGCTTCGTCCCCTACGCCCAGGGACACGCCCACGCCGCCGACCTGGTGCGCCAGATCCAGGCCATGAACCGGGGAGAATTTATCGACGGCGAAGTCGAGGAGTGCCACCACTCCAAGTTCTCGGTAGGTGTGGCGGGCTATCCCGAAAAGCATTTCGAGGCGGCGAATCCCCAGAGCGACCTCCAATACCTGAAGGAAAAGGTCGATGCCGGCGCCGACTACATCGTGACGCAGATGTTCTTCGACAACAGCAAGTACTTCGATTTCGTGGAGCGCTGCCGCAAAGCGGGCATCACGGTACCGATCATCCCGGGCATCAAGCCGATCTCGACGCCCAAGCACCTGGAGATCCTGCCCCGCACCTTCAGCGTCAGCCTGCCCGAAGAGCTGGTGAAGGCCGTCCGGGCCTGCGGCGAGGACACACAGGCGGCCCGCGAGGTCGGGATAGAATGGGCGATCCACCAGGCCAAGGAGCTCAAGGCAGCCGGAGTGCCGATCATCCATTTCTACACGATGGGACGCACGGACAACATCCGCAAGATCGCCCGCAACGTATTCTAATTCCGAATAGGGCAAAGTAATTGCTATTAAACACTTAACCATGACACCCGTAGAGTTTCGCCGCCACCTGCACCGCCACCCGGAGCTCTCGTTCCGCGAAACGGAGAGCGCCCGCTTCATCGCCGAGGCGCTCCGCGAGGCAGGCATCCCCTGCCGTCCGATCGCCGGAACCGGCGTACTGGCCAAAATCGAAGGACGCGGCGACCTGCGGCGAGCCGTCGTGCTGCGAGCCGACATCGACGCCCTGCCCATCCGCGAACAGAGCGGCGCGGCGTGGAGTTCCGAGAACGACGGAGTGATGCACGCCTGCGGGCACGACATCCACGCAGCGGTGCTCTACGGCACCCTGCTCCGGCTCTCCGCCGAGCGGAATTTCGAGGGTACTCTTTTCGGAATCTTCCAGCCCGGAGAGGAATCGAATCCCGGCGGAGCCTCCAAAGTGCTGGCCGAAAACCCCTTCGAAGGCTATACGGTGCTGGCCGTCGTCGGCGAGCACGTCGAACCCGCTTTGGACGCGGGCACGCTGGGCTTCCGCGCGGGCAAGTACATGGCCTCCAACGACGAACTGCGCCTCACGCTCGAAGGC
>ENA-ORNR01001414-ORNR01001414.1-human-gut-metagenome-genome-assembly--contig:-NODE-1414-length-21901-cov-2.530761_pt1 | contig 21901 bp, 16 predicted proteins | sample MGYA00242114_ERZ509020 | MGnify/ENA primary metagenome ERZ509020 (study PRJEB26280, sample SAMEA2338758) | human gut metagenome | biome: human gut; feature: human-associated habitat; material: faeces...
AATTTTCATTATAAGTTTGCATTGTATTGTTTTATAGTTTATTATGGTTTTTATTTTGTATGTTATGTATATAGACTTACTCTTTATTTAAATGAATAATTCTTTGGTTTGAAGAGCCTCTCCATTTTAAATTAGGGTCTGCTAATTTCTGTATATATCTTCCATCTATAAGAACATTGATATACTGAAGGATAAGAGGAAAGTGTTCTTTTATATATTCGATTGTATATCCAGACCATAACCAAATGGTTTTTTGAGGATAATGTTTCTTGATTAGTTTACATAATTCCACAATACTCTCATATTGTAACAGCGGTTCCCCTCCTAAAATGGAAATATTAAAATCATCCGCATTTAATTGTTGAAACACATCTTGTACGGTATGTTTAGTTCCGGATTGTATATCCCAAAATGCTTGATTATGACACCCCTCGCAATGTAGAGGACATCCGGAAACATATAAAGAATTGCGTAACCCAACCCCATCTACTGAGGTTGAGTACACAATTTTTGCTACATATATTGTTGGCTCCATTTTATTTACTGTGTGTTACACGATCTTCTAATTCTGCCCCTTTCGCCGAGTTCCATCTGTCGGTAGTTCCAACAAGATAACCGGTAATACGTTGCAGCTTGTCTATATTATGGCTTCCGCAATTCGGGCAAACTTTCAAACCTTTGGAAGCATCTTCGTAAGAACAATCAAGACATCTGTTTCTGTTATGATTGATAGATCCGTATCCGATATTGTATTTATCAATAAGATTTACAATATCCATAACCGCTTCGATATTGTGCGTAGCATCCCCGTCCAATTCGACATAGAAAATATGTCCACCACGAGTCAGTTCGTGATAAGGGGCTTCAATTTTAGCTTTGTGAGCAGCACTGCAACGATAATACACTGGAACATGGTTTGAGTTTGTGTAATAATCTTTGTCAGTAACCCCCGATATAATACCGTATTTTACCTTATCTTTGGCGGTGAACTTTCCAGACAATCCTTCAGCCGGAGTAGCAAGCACTGAGAAATTCAAATCGTAATGATCAGATAATTTTTTGACTTCATCACGCATAAAGGTGATGATTTTAAGACCTAATTGTTGCGCCTTATCCGATTCTCCATGATGCTTGCCAACAAGTGATATAAGACATTCTGCAAGACCTATAAAACCAACGCCAAGTGTGCCATGTTTCAGAACCGAACGCACTTCATCGTCTGGTTTTAGGTTTTCGGAACCTACCCACATCCCGGACATAAGTAGCGGAAACTGTTTTGCCATAGCGGTACATTGGAATTGATAGCGATTATAAAGTTGTTTCCCTGCGATGTTAATAGCCTGTTTTAGTTTGTCTATAAATATACTAATCTTTTTTTCTTTAGGCTCATTCATCACAGATAAAGCAAGTCCGGGCAAATTTATCGTTGAAAAAGAAAGATTTCCTCTGGCAATAGATGTACTTTCTCCAAAGCGATCTTCAAAAACTCTGGTTCGGCAATTATGACTTCGTATTCCACTCACAGTGAAATGTTCGCTTTCCGTAGTCACATCGTAGCTCTTGGCATTCCTCTTTCCAACAAATTCAATCTTGCTAACTTTCCCTGATTTTATAGGAATAAGTTCATATTCTTCTGAATATTTGTCGATTTTCTTTTTGCTCGACATAAATTGCAATAATAATTTGAAAGCATCAAACTCTACTCGATACCTAATCTTTGTTGTGTCTTTGGATGAATAATGATTCTCGTAAATTTTTGCAGGTATTCCGAATGATTGAGCTAACATAGCTGTCTGTATTGCTAAAGCCTTATTGGTACTTCCAATTTGGACTTTTGCTCTTTTTCTATGATTGTTGATGTATCCATCAGCATCTACCATGCCAGCTAAAAACGCCGCTCGCACATTTTCATTGGAATTGAAAATAAAAACAGGAATTGTTCTATTTTTCTTTTGTATTCCTCCAAATTCACGAGCAAGCTCTTTTCTGAATGTCCGCACATTTTCATTAGAATGTGCCTTTAATTCGTAATAATTACCTTTGTGCCCTCTCCTTTGTTCTTTAATAAACATTGTTTGCCCAATGCTTTTCTCGAAAATAGTACAATATTTGTCCAATATATCTTCTTCATCCATTCCGATAGTTGACATCATTTGTTCATCATAACACCCATCGCATAAAATAAATCCTTTAAGCCATGCCATTTCAGTGTTACAATCGGCCTTAATGTTCCCGGCTAATTGTGAATCTGTCAATTCGATTTCATCGTCAAGACATAAGTCCTTTGTCAATACTACTCCTTTGTTTTTTACACTCCAAGGATGATCTGAAGTAACAGTAAGCACACGCCCATTTGTTAAAGTAACTGTGTACCAATCGCCTTTGTCTGGATTACAGATGATTCGATAGCATTGAACAAATTTGTCTCCGTCTTGAATTAGGATATTGTTAAGATCGACAAAATATCCATCTTTGTATCCTTCTTCAGATTGATGTTTTTCATTAAATAATAATGATAAATGTTTATACATTTGCTCAATAGGTTTAACATATACTGTTTCGTCTATTTTATATGTAACAATCTCTTGTCCATCAACACACCCCATCGTTGCAACCTCATGTTTATACCGTTTAGAATCATCTGCTTTCCATAACGAGCTTTGATTGAAAGTTGCATCCAAATTCAAGAAGTTAGGAAAGAATCGTTTGGCAGTCACTTTACAAGCCAATAAGTATAAATCATAATTGGGGTCTTCTGGCAGGAAATTTACTCCACGTTTCTTTTTCCAAATTTGAATTGGGAAAATGGCCGTAGCATGATTGCCAACTCCATTGTAAGTTGAATTTAGCATTTCCCGAATTACACAACGGCCTTCTGCGGAAATGTCTGTTCCATAATTGATAGAACTGAACACAACTTGATTTCCACCACGAGAATGAATCGTGTTCATATTATGAATGAACGCTTCCATTGCTTGATGTACCCTATTCACGGTCATGTTTATAGCGTGTTGTTTTAACTTATCATCCCCAGTAAAATTATTGGTGTCTTGATATAAATAATCAGGTATTGGAGTTTGATACAAGTGTGCCAGATCGCCAAAAAACGCTTCTAATTTTTTAATTTCTTCAATGTATGTTTTTCTGACATACGGTGCTAAATAGAAATCAAAAGCTGGGATAGCTTGTCCTCCGTGCATTTCATTTTGAACGGATTCCATTGAAATACAAGAAAGAATACTTGCTGTCTCAATTCTTTTTGCTGCACGAGACTCCCCGTGTCCGGCTCTAAATCCTTCAGCCAAAATTTTATCGACAGGATGCTGCAAACATGTTAAGCTTTTTGTCGGATAATAATCTTTATCGTGGATATGAAGAATATTATCATTTACCAATTTAAGAATATCATCTGGCAACAAATAATCATCTACAAATTCTTTTGTGCGTTCACTTGCAACTTTCATCATCATGCCTGCCGGAGTATCTGCGTTCATGTTCGCATTTTCACGGGTAATGTCATTTTTTTTAGCCGCAATAATATCTGCAATAATCTGATTGCTTTTACTATTTCTTGCCTTATCTCGTTTATTACGATAAATAATATATGCACGTGCAACATCCGGCATATCGCTTTTCATTAATTCGTTTTCGACAAGAATCTGTATTTCATTCACCGATAGGTGTTCTTTGTCTGTGTGTTTTTCGATATTAGAAGCAATATCGTTTGCTATTTTCTCTTCAATAGCTCCAACTTCACACATCGCTTTGTAAATCGCTTTACTAATCAGACTCTTGTCAAACCAGACAATACGCCCGTCTCGTTTTTGAACTTTTAAAATCATACTTGGTTTGGTTATTGAAAATTAGTTATTAGATTTTGCTCCAATCTGAAGAGATGTAAAATTCTTCAAATACTCACTTAATTCCTTTTTAAATACTGGGGAGTTATTGAATCCACAACATCTCGATTCGCCGCATAGTCCGTTTCGATATACACACTTTCTTACCATCATTGCTGCCAGTTCTGAATCCTCCTTCGCAACCTCGTCCTTGATAGCTTGGAATACCTCGATTGTATCAGCGTGCGCCTGTTTGCAAAGCCGTAGTTTGGCCATATCAATAAGTGACTGAGCGTTGATGAACAAACCTAAGTTTACCGGAGTGTAACGATCGGAATTTCCCTGAAGGTAAGTAAGTTCGTCCTGTATCTCGGAAATGACGAAATCGGCATAATCCGATCTTCCTTCCTGCACCTCGTTTACGATATTGTTGAGCTTGGATTTGATTTCCTCCAGCTTTTGAATGAGACTGGGATTACCGCCTTTTCGATCGTCCCGGCAGGTAAGTTGGAAAGGAACGGAGCCTACATGATGTCGTAACAGGTGTGTTGCTATAAACAGCGGAATGTTCTTACACTCTATCCAAAATACCTGCGTTCGGGTAGGGGAGTGTTCCGCTTTATACATACTGAGAAGTGATTGTTTGCTTGTGCCTAAAAAAGTCATTTCACAAGCTCTTTGCATAAGTTCCTTGTCAGTCAATTTTCTAACTGACACTGTGAAATTTTGATTCATAAGTTTTGGTTATTATTGAAAAACGTGGTGCAAACTTACTATATATAAAAATATTATGCAAATATTAGTGATGAAAATAAGCGTATAAAAACTCGAAGACCTCTCCGGGTGCGCTGTTCTACGGGAAGCGTGAGAGGTCATATTGGTTGCAAAGATGGGGTTAATATTTGAATTATCAAATAATAACCGAAAAGGAATAACCTATTATATATTAAAAGACGGTCAAAGAACAACGCCTCTCTGACCGTCTCAAAAACAAATAACTCTCTATAACATGAGTCTCTTTTTTAAAGTTTTGATTTTCTTTCTGTTATTGGATATGAATTTCTTTAGTTTTTGATTCCTGACGGATTCATAATACGCTTTCCTCTCAGGAGTCAGTTTCTTTCCTCTTCTGCAATACAAACCGTGTTCCCTGTATTCCTCCAGATACCGTGTGAATTTCTTTTTCTGGAAGGAAGGGTCTTTTGATGCCTTAGCTATTATTTCAATAACGTCTGGAGAAGGTTCTGGGAATGGGGAGTTGGGCGTGGATTGCATGATGAGATTATAAACGACCGGGGTTTCATACAAGAGCATGAACCCCAGCCGTGTTTCCTCGAACTTGAATCTTTTAAGCGTCCCTTTTGGTCTTCCGTCCAGTTTGTTTCTGTTCGTTGCTCTCCGAGGCTTTGTCAGTCTTACTCCGTAAACTTTCTGTGCTTTCGGCATTTTCCTTGTTTTCTGAAGGTTCGGGGCTTTCTTTTATCTTGATAGTCGGAGCTATCCGTTTGGAAATTTCAGCCCTGCTCTTTAGATCGTTGTAAACATTAATTATTCGTTTCATCGTTAAATCATGTATGTAAAGTTAAGTTCTGTTTCGCCAACATAATCACTTTCGTTCAGTTGTACGTTGCGACTTCCTCCTTTTATGAAAAACTCCGCACCTCTGTTGTCGTTATGTTTTTCATTAATTTCACTGAAAGAAGTTTTTACTGAATATCTGGGTGGATCTATTTGGTTTGGTATTACGGCTATGACACCGCCCCAGTTACTACCATTTTTTTTAGCAGTATGAACCCTTCCCTGTATGGAAACAATATCTCCAATTTGTCTTACATACAAACCACTTGTATCTGTTTCGCTACCGGAATTGCCCATTTGTAACCAACCGGTATCTTTCAGTTTTGTCTGATACTCTTTGGCATAAGCAGCTCCCAATCTGTTACATATCTGTTTTTTATCCTCTTCGTTGGCAATTGAAAGGTCTGAAAGTTTATTGCTTTTTTTCAGAACTTCTTCGTTTCCGGGACAACTAATCTTGTCTCTGAGAGCCTTTTGAGCGTCCGCTTGACTGGTTCCTTTGGATATTTGGTAGTTTATGTAATCTTGGAAAAGACTTGAAACACTGGCATATTTCCCGTCCGCTTCACTTTTGGTATAAACATCAATGTTTTTAGCAATCGTCTTTTTCTCATCTGAGTTATATCCGTCCAGTAATTTGTTGGCTTTTTTATCAAGTCCGTCCTTAACAACTTTGCCTGTGACAAATCCTTCTGTGTTTGATGTCAAATCTCCCACAGTGATACCATCCAACTTATCTTTCAATGCGGTGGTAAAATCTTCGGTGGACAATTGTTTTCCCTCGACTTTATCCACTTTCTTGTTAAGGCTGTTTGTCAGATCTGTTTTATTGGCATATATGGAACTGATATTTTCACCTTTGATTTTTAACTCACCTTGAATGTCAACGTAGGTTTTAGGGGTCAGAGTGATGTTGCCAATTATGTTTTTGATATTGAAATCCTGGGATTGGTCAGAATCAAATCCTACTGAAGCGATGTTCTCATTCTTACTGTCAGCCCATTGTAACGTATTTGTAAGAGCCACATTGTCTTTCGTGTACTGGGCATTAAGCAGTACCAACCCATCTCCGGCGTTTTTGACGGTCAGTTTTCCGTTGGCATTGATCTCTTTTGTGCCTCCTTTTACTTGTAAGATTGCGTTTTTCTTACCGTCATACACCGTGAAATTTCGGAATCTGGAGCTTTCGTTGTTAAACCCCGTATAATTGATGTCCACCTCTCCATTATCATCGTCACTGGTAATGTTGATGATATGGTTATCTGATAGACAGATAGAGCCGACTTTGATTGTCTTGTGAGAAACGCTATCTACCAGAACCCCGTCTATCGTGAATTTGGCTATGACCCTATCTTGTTTCAGCAATGTAAACGATCCGTCTGTGTTGATGGATAGCTCATTTACCAATAGTCCATTGTAATACAGTCCGACCGATCCGTTGCCATTTCCCTTTACAATGCTTTTGAGCACATGGCCGGATGCCGGATGATTGATAGACACTGAAGTTTTGGATTCAATCGCCTTATCCGCTGAGAAATCTCCGGCTACGACCAGATTCTTTTTTATCGTTTGCTTTGAAAACGGCGTTTCCAGAAGAACCGCATACTTTCCGATGAACTTGTCTATAAATCTGGGTGCGTATGAGGGAGTAACCTCAATGAATTGAAGTGCGGTTTTTGTGAGTGATTCAGTCGGTTTAGTCTGACTTCCCACACACAGATAATTGTTTCTCCCCCTTTTAACCGCTTCTTTTGCATACATAACGGAATCCACGGTGTTCTTTTCTACAAGATAGTAGGGAAATTTGATCCCTTTGCTTCCTTCAAAGTACCGGATTTTCTTGTTTATCCAAACATACCCGGAAGCGATCTCATTATCTGAAACAACTTCGCATCCGGATATGATGAAGTTTGTACAATCCGTAAATATAGAGGTCATACTGAGCGTTAACTCCTGTAAGTTCAGAATATCGTCCACATACGTGTATCGTCCCCCTGCCTCTGCTACATATTCTTTCATTATGCTTTATTATTTAGGTTTTTGGTTTGTTTATTGTCAGTTTTAATGACATTCTGTTTCAATGTTTGTATCATAAGTAATCTTCTTCTAAACATACTCATGACGCACCTCCAATCACCGCTAAGTTATTTACAATACTTACTTGATAGGTTTTGTTTGGCTCTATCGTATGGTTTCCAATCCATTTAACGGAATCCGGCATATTTAAAACCGTTGCTGTTTCCCCAGAAGCAAATTGAAACATATATTCGTTCAATACATTCGGGATTTCTGGGGAAAAAGTTATAGTTAATGTTGTAACGTTTCCGAATTTGTAGAATTTATTGGGACTGATAGACTGGGTAGGCGTGGCTCCTTCTATTAAAACAGAAGACATAATTCCACTATCGCCTTTGTCTCCTTTTTCTCCCTTAGCTCCGTCTTTCCCCGGAACACCTTGTGTTCCAGTATCCCCTTTGTCACCTTTTAAACCTTGTGTGCCCTGCTCACCTCTTTCTCCTTTTAAGCCAGAAAAAGCAAATGAAAACGAAGTAGATTCTGTATTTTCGGATTTTGTAACTTTTACCGATGGTGTTCCGGTTGTGTTTGCGATTGTTGCAGTGGCTTCAATAGCTGGAGTTTTCCCATCCCTTCCATTAGTGCCCGGCTCTCCTTTATCGCCTTTAACTCCCGGAATCCCTTGTGTCCCTTGTTTACCGGGTTCCCCCTTCAGACCGGAAAATTCAAATAAAAACGAAGGAGATTCATGGTTTCCGGTCTTTGTTACCTTGACAGCAGGAGAGCCACTTGTGTTTGAGATTGTTGCATTAGCTGTTATTACTGGGGTTGTACCGTCCTTTCCGTTGCTTCCCGGTTCGCCCTTTTCACCTTTATCTCCTTTGCTTCCCGGAAACCCCTGTTCTCCACGATCTCCCTTATCGCCTTTCAACCCTTTTAAAAGAGAAGATTTAATCCTGCCATTTATTGAACGGTCTTGAAACGGAATGTATTCTTCTCCGGTTAAAGATGTCCGTTCGGGAACTTCTATGATTTGTTTTCCTTTTATTGCCATAATTCATGTTTGGTTAAGTAATAGGGTTTGAAGCAATCAGTTCACAAGTGGCGGTCTTGCCACCGACTGTTGCTGTTATATTTGCTTGTCCTGCACCTATGACAGATACGATGCCTTCTATGACCGTTGCAACACTTTGATTAGAACTTTGCCATATAATCTTTTTGTCAGTAGCATTGTCCGGCAATACCTTAACAGAAAGTTCAGTTTTATCTCCAACATTAAGGATAAGCACGTTTTTGTTTAGGATAACAGACTGAACCGAAATATCTGGAGGTGTGGTATCGATTTTGATCAGATATGTTTTTCCTGCTATTTTATATGTGTTTACCACAGAAGATAACATATAGATAAATTCCTTTTGTGAGATTCCCTGTATTCGGGGGACACACACCATGAAGCTTACCTTATTGATCGCTTTTTCTTCCGTGATAAAATAGAACTCCCGTGGTTTTTTAAGTGGGTCGTCTGTCAGTTCGGATTCCTTCATGTCTTTCCAGATAACGAACGGCTTGCCATATTTGGAGGATTCCCGATATAAATCTATCCCTATAATCTGAGAATCCTGTATGTATATCCGATCGTTCTTGTCTGCAAAGTATTTTCCGAACTTATGGTTCAGATACCACTCGAAATACATCACTTGACTGGTCATGCGTGCTTCGATATGCCGTTCTTTGGCAAAGTCAATAAATCTGTCATTTATTATTTTCAACGGATAAACCAAACTCTGAATAAAAAGAATATACTTTCTTCCTCCAAGATAATGCGGAACAAGTTGGTTCACCAGTTTGTCTATCGGTAACTTGTATCTCATTTGGTATCTACCACTAATTTGATTGCTTCTCTAAAATTGGGAATGTCGGCTTCCTCATTCTTGCCGGAAGACTGCCTTAGATAACCGGATTCCGTCTGCATGACTCTTCCGATTTTTTTCTGAGGGCTGATATGTCCGTCTCCGTCATAGCAAGCGAGGAAGATTCCCTGTCCGGCAACGTCTTCCGGATCAATATAGACATCCGTTACATGTTCCGCACTTTTAATCACTTCAAGAATTTTGGAGGTATACACGCTGGAATCAAATTCCATATTCATTATGTATTCGTTCAGCTTGGCCTCTATATTGTCGTATATCTCAGCTTCGGTTACAGCACCGTCATAATACACTGTCACTTTGGGAACAAGAACATCTCCTTCACGACTGATAACCGAAATTCTTGTTCCTGCAAACTTTATCTGATTGATATACGTGTTAATCATCTGCATCTCTTCTTCCGGTATCTTTGCAAGTTTGCCTTGTTCCCCGGTTGCAACCTTCAATATAAGCGTACTGTCCAGATTCTCGTCCTGTGTGCTTTCTATATAGGAAACCTGGGTGATGATCCGTTTAGTCTCGTCTACGGTCGCATATCCGAATGCCAGACCGTCTTCCCGAACCACAAGCGTGTCTCCTTTTTGATATTGCAGCAAAGCGTTGGCGTAATATTTTGGAGTTCCATTAACCCTGTTGTTGATTACGGTTGAAATATCAATAGCAAATACATCCAACAGCATTTCAAAACTCTGTATCACGGCCGCAAATGTCCATGTGATACCGTTTAGAATGGAAACCTTCGAGTCACTGTTGAACTCCTTCAGTTCCATTCTCTTGTTTCTTTCCTCTACGGCTGCTTTATATATATCGTTGATTGTTCTACTCATTTTGTGGCGTATAGGTATAAATAGTATCGTTAATTATAAACTTCCATGCCCCGGCTTCATTCCATGCCGGTTCGTGGGTCAAAACCCAGACCGCTTCCATGCCGGAGCCAACAATATAGTTCAGATTCTCGTCTCTTTGTGGTTCCTTGTATTCTCCGGATGGAACAGTTGTCATTGCAATTTCACAGTTCCGTCTTCCATAATGCTGCTTTACCAGCCCGATCAAATATTCGTCAATGGCTTTCCTGCTGCATTTGATATTCTGGAGATTCAGGCTTTTCAGTTCCTTTTGTCTCAACAAAGGAAGCAAGCTGCCGGTTGTACTGCCGGAACAATCCATTTCAAACATTCCTTTGAACAAAGCAATAAATTCGATTGTCGTGGATATGTTCTTCATCACAAAACGCTCAATATATATGGGCTTTAAGATATATATGTCCGCATCCTTGATATTTGAAATATCCAGTTTTTGTATTCTGGCATTTTCATCCCCATAAATACAAGTTCTTCTTTTAGTTCCGGTATTGTTGTCGAAAAAGTGGTTAAACTCAATAGCCTGTTTGGATAACCGTACAATCTGTAAATCAGTATTGTCTCCCCAGTCTATTTCTATCGTTCCCGAACCGGAGATCGCAAAACCGATGGATGTTCTGGTATTCTCAATATAAATATCCATCAGTCTGGGCAGGGTGGGGGATTTGGGATAAACATGCCTTTCACCGTTTGCCGGTACGATTTCGTTTACCTTGTAATATGCGGCCACATCTTTGTTTATGGTATAATCGTCTGTATAGACAAGTTCATCTCCTGCCTTCAATGTCTGGTCTAAGGAAAGTGATGTGTTGTTCATCATCAAGTCAATAACCCCTTCGATCGAACCATATATATGCAGGGCTACATCGTAAAGGTTTTGTCCGTGTGTTACAATATATTTACCCATTTTGTTCTTTTAGTTCTAAAGACAATTCTCCGGAAACCGAGTCCATGTACGCATTGACTACTGTTACCTTGTCATTGTCAAATTCTTCCTGTAACTTTTGAGCCAGTCCGGTATTCTCAAAGTTACCATGCAGGTAGTCGATGAGTCCGATCCCGGATGTGGGGTGTTGGTATAAATTCCCGGCAAATGCTTTAAGTAGAAACGCTTTGTTCTGTTCCAATGACTCACGAATTATCAAGTCGGTCTCATGACCACTGAAAACTGAAAGATAGCTTCCTTCCTTCAAGATGAAATTGAAATTGCCGTTCTCATTCAGCAATCTGTACTCGGAAAGCTTTATAGAATCTTTCTTGTTTGCTGTATCGCCACGATATACCGGAAACCATATTTGATTGTTTCTCTTGTTCAAAACATATTCAATATGTCCGTTGCCGTAATCAATGCGGAACCTCACCATCAGTTCTTTGTATTCCGCTATATATGGAATCCTGACATGTATTCCATCTTCGTCTTTATATGATTTTTCAAAGCTGGGAGAAACTACTATCTCGGAATAGCAATAGTTGTCATTGTCCATCCCGGCTTGTTCTTCCAATATCTTGAAATCGTATATGATCTTGTTGGTCAGGTTGTCAGAGGTCTCCAGTTCTCCATATACGACATCCATGTTAATATCCTGTCTTGCCATATTATCGGTTTTAAACAAAAATCCCCCAACCAACAAGAGTGATTGGGGGATCGCACTCTTCTTTAAAAAGATTAGAGCACGCTTTTAAGAATAGTTGTAATGATTATTTAGAAGAATCAGAGTCGTATACTTTCTCTACTGTAGCCCACATATCATCCGGCAATTGCTCGTCTGATATTTTTTCACAGGCACTTTTCATGTACTCGATTTCTTCGGTCGTGAAATCTACCACTAACGGCACGTCTTTTTCCGTATCCCATTCGATACGGTTGTTTTCTGTGTTTTGTCTGAGATTCACTGTTGCACGCTCTTCTTCTGAAATTTCGATTTTCTTCAGAATCTCCTTCTTGATATTGAACTGCTTGAAGTTGTTTTCTTTAGGCAGAAAGCCTGGGATGTAGAGCCTGTCTTTGATTGATAGTTCCATTGCTTAATTTATATATTTAGGTGATTATTTTTGTTTTGATAGATAAGCCGGTTGTTTGGCTACGGCTTCCTCGATTTCTTCCATGATCGTGCTGAAATCTTCAAAATATTTATTAGGCGCAATGTCCTCTTTATAAGGGAAGGTTCCAGACAGATAGTCTCCGTCCAGAGTAATTGTTCCCAAATACTCGTCGGTGTCTTCAGGCTTTAATTTATGGATAGAGGCATTTACTCTTGTGAGCAATTTGTCAGATACGTTGTATTCGATTTCATATTTGGCATTTACCGTTGTCTTGACGCATTGTGTCTGAATATTCACTTGTTTAATTTCCATATAATCGGTATTTAATTGTTGTTTTATTGAAGAATAATATATTGTAGATACTTTTGTTTGTTGTAGAGAGTGAAATTATGCACATAAATACATAACCCAATATCCATCGGTATCTTTGATAAAAAAAAGAGATTGTTCTTCCCCCAATCCCCAATCTGTAGATGTGCCTGCGCCTCCTGGTTCTCTAAATTTTCCTTTGAGTGTAATATACGCACGGGCAGTTCTTTTTTTCATGTATATTATTTTCCCGGCATTTACGTTGGTGGGCATATACACTGTAATACTTCCTGTATTACTAAAGCTGACAAAATCATCACAGGATTGAAGCGTTGTTGAACTGGAAATGTTTCTTACATTTACATGTAAACCATTGATTGTGACTTTTTCACTGTTTCTCGCTCTCAACAATACATTTCCATAACTTTCAATAGCATATCCATATCCAGAAGCATTACATAATACAGATATTCCTTTTGTACTATTATTGCTTCCATAGGTAGATACACTTAATGCTGTTCTTCCGTCTCCACGTACAGAAATCATACTGCCATCATTAACACGAAAAAAATTGGTTCCGCTGATGTCAATATTGAATTTGGAACTTGAATTTCCAGTCATAACGAACCCTCCAGAAGCATGGAATGTGGTAGATCCCATACCAAAACTTGCAGACCCGTCTGCATTCAGTGCCCAATAATCCTTACTATCAGATTTTCTTGAATTACAGATATATCCAGTTTTATGAATTTCAATTATATGACCATTTTCTGGATTATCGTATGTAGACATTTTGTGTCCGTAAATAGTGAACCCACCGATTTTACCCTGAGTGAAATTACAGTTGGCTGCGTTGATCTGGCTGGCTGTAAGGGTTCCGGTGTAGATCCCGTTTGCGTCAATTTTAGTCAATCTGGCTACAGGGAATGTAACGGATGTTTTAGATGAGACGGTTTGTTGATCAATTGTATATCCAGTAGAGCGTAAAACTGGAACTCCACTTGCGTTTTTCACTCTAAATACATATTTTCCACCCCCTCTGACATATATGTATTCTGTAGAAGAATTGGTAAGTTGCCCAATATCACCAACAACGTTTCCATTATTCCAACCTTGACTTGCTTCGAGTATTTCTCTGGTTACGGCAATAGTACCCCAGCCAGATCCATTTGTTGTCCATCTAACTTTTACAGAATAACTACCGCTGCCATGTGTACCCCACGAAGGTTTTGCTTCGCTATTTAATGTCCAATGTACGCTTATTTCAGCTGTTACATGTATGTGTACATTAATACAAACCGGATAGTATGTATTTTCGTTTAGTCCTGTAGCATCGATAGTATATTCTTTATAATCCTTCATCTCTGGCAATGAATTTGAATCAAATGTAAGTGTTCCTGCCGCATCCCACTTAATATTGCCATTCGCAAGCTGTCCCGAACCATCATTGTTCAGTTTCCATTTCGTACCGTTGGTGATGGAACCATCAGACCCCAGAGAAACGCTGTTTTTTGAGATTGCATTCTCTGCAATGTTCCATCCTCCGATCTTACCTTTGGTAAAATTGAGTGTTAACCCCTGAATGTATGAGGTATTGATGATATTGGTCTTTATACTATCAGCATCTATTTCGTTTGCGGTAATAGCTCCAGCCTGAATCTTATCTGCTGTAATGGTACGTGATGCAATCTTGTTGGCTGTGATGCTTTCTGCTCCAATAAGATGGGCTGAAATCGTACCTGCTACGATTTGTTGGGCTTGAATTGTTCCGGTATACACACCTGTTGCATCAATATATGTTAACCTTGGTTGTAGGTTAGGTAATACAGTTCCTTCAACCAAACTTGCCCCATACAGAAATAATCCATTGCTTGCTGTAACAGGTTTATCTTTAATATGTGAATACACATGCAGTTCAAAAGAATCGGTATCTAAAAAAGAATCGTCTGTCATTAAGTATGTGCTACCTCTTGATTGTGAGTCGTAGTTTTCAAGCTCCGTAGGTAAAATGGTAGATGTATTTTTTAGAACAACATATTTTAATTGTGTAGCATTATAAATACCAATTGTATATTGCTTTACTGATTCATTAAAATCGTTATAATCATCACTTTCAGCAAGCCCCCATCCTGCACCGAACCAAGTATAGGTTGTATTTTTCAATAAAGCTGTTTTGATTGGGATTTTTAGATATTCGTTTTTATTGATTTTTGTCACCCATGCTTCTGCCAGTGCTTTGTTTCCAACTGAAACATTCTTTAATGCCTTATCAATGCAATCTGTCCATTGTAATGATACTGATTTGTCGAACATAACATTTCCATCAATATCCCACGAAATGTTGCCTCCTGCCAGTGCGCCAGCCCCGGAAGAGTCCAGTTTCCATTTAAAACCTCTGATTCCGTTGCTCCCAATCGTTATAGCACCTGAAGCGGAAGTATAAGTCCCGGACATATTGCTTTTTGTACCTCTGAAGATAGAATCTCCATCAATAGTCCATCCCCCGATTGTACCTTTGGTAAAATTGAGTGTCAATCCTTGGATATAGGCTGTATTGATGATATTGGTTTGTATACTATTTGCGTCCAATTTGTCAGACCTAATGCTCCCTGCTGCTATACGGTCGGCAGATAGGATTCCCGTTTTTATACTGGAGGCATTTATATTTACGGCATTGACCTGTTCAGCGGTAAGAGTTCCGGTATAGATTCCTTTACTATCAATATAGGTCAGTTTTGGGAAATCCTTTCCTCCAAGAGCCGTATTGATTGCTCCAATAGGCTGTGTCCAATTGAGAGAAACATCCGAACCGAACTCGATCTTTCCGGTTGTTGCGTTGTATCTGATAAACTGATTTCCTCTTCCCAGTCCTGCATCTCCCGTATTATCGACATAGAATGTCTTATATCCGTCTTTGAATCCATAAATACCATTGATTGTTTCGGTAGTCACAACTCCGGATGAATTTAATACGCTGAGAGAGAATTTACCCATAGCGACCCCCGTCAATGTTCCGTTCGAGTTTTTTGTTCCGGCAAATATTTTAGGTGTAATGACAGAATTTTCATTGATTTGAGTTTTGTTGTTGTTCCAGTCTTTCACCCAATCCAACATGTTAGAGTCCGCTCCGGCAGCTCCTGCACGTGCCTTTGCGTATGAAAATGAAACAGCAAAGCTTTTTCCTTCCGCAACAACCGGGATACTAATAGTCCCATTTTCTGCCAGTGATGTGCCTACGTTAAAAACTATTGTTACGGTAGCTCCGCTTTTAGACAAAGTACAACCTGCCACCGTGGGTAAAGCCCCGATAGTAGGAGTGACAGGTGTACTTCCCTTTAGAATAGAAATTGTCGTATTTGTAGTTACCGCAGTGTGTATCTTACCATCTTTGTCAGTAGAAATGACGTATGAGTTTCTGGAAGCGGACACAGTGTATCCGTCAGTTCCGGGCTTTCCGTCAGAACCGTTTTGTCCGTTCTTGGATTTCGCCCATTTGAAAGACACGGTGTATGTATTCCCCTCTATGATGATTGGAATAGGGATTGTTCCGCTATCTGCCAGCGTTGTGGTATTAGCAGCCACAGTATAGGTTATGGTCTTGTTGGTATTATTGGCGTTTATAGAAGCGAATCCGGTCGGCTTGTTGATTGTTCCGATCGTAAAATTGGTAACGGCATTGTCTCCGGATGTTACTTTGATGGTAGAAACAACTGTAACGGCAGATGGTATTGTGCCGTTATTTAGTGCATTAAATATATATTCTCCGACAGATTGATTGATGGTGTATCCGTCTTTTTGACAAACCACCACGGCTTGTCCTCGTGCTATGATTTCTTTTCCCATTTCTATTCTTTAGGTTTTGATTTTACCTAAGAATAGCATAAAAAAAGGGCAGGTAGTTTGTCGCTACCGCCCTTGTGATTAAAAATTATGCTTTTGAGACTTCACAGATTAAAGCTCCCTTTCCGGTCACATCTGCTTTTGAGACCACGATGTTTTTGCCAGTGTATGTTTTAAGCACCGCAGATCCGGCATTGTTGTATAATTTCCATGAATAAGTATATACTGTGCCTTCTGCGTCAATTTCTGCTCCATTTCGATACAATATAGCTTTTACATCCACATCGTTTGAATTGTTTTTAATGGTAAATCCTTTTGCACTTTCCAAAAATACTTGGATTGGATCTGACATGTCGGAGAATGAGATTATATCACAGACAACCTTGTTTGCAGAAGCATTGCCGGAGCTTACATCTGTATCCTTGATGGCACATTTGAAAGTTTCAAAGTTCAGTACCGCATCTGCTGAAATGGTAATCTCGTTAGTTGTCCATCCTGCTGTGACTCCCATTTGATTAGTGGAAGTAAGACAAGACCATCCAGACCCAAGCATTGAATTATAAAAAGGACTTGTCACCTGAGAACCTACTGTTGCGTTTGCGGTTAATCCAGAGGTTAATGTGACAGTTAAGGTGTTTGCCGTGACAGTTTGAATAGTATATTTAGCAGAACCGATTTGGATTTGAGTGCCGGGTTCCATATTGGCTACACTATTCAACACGATACTTGTAGCTCCTTGATTCGCTGCGGTTTTAACTGTGGTTGGAGCGAACACTCCGTTATTTTTAATACCCCAGCAATATGTAACGTTAGTTGTATCAATTGTAGCACCACGCCACAAATCACAGTGCGCTCTAAGTGTTTTTACTTCATCATTTTTGAAAATTACCCCGTCTGGTGCGTAGGCGATAGCTGCAATTGTAGCACCTGCACTTTGGTGTTGTGTGAACTGAATAGTTGCCCAGAAAGGAATTTCCAAACCGTTTGCATCTATATAAATACCCTCAATTTTATATTGAACCTGTGGGGCGGTAAGGGTCATGTGATTGGTCTTGATTGTCAATGCGTATTTGGCACTTGACGCACCGATAGTACATCCGTCTTGTCCAGAAGTGATAAGGGTATTATTTTTGTACCATTTAACGGAACCTGTCTTAACGCCCGGAGTAAGACTGGCTGCATTGCCCACAGAAGTGATTTTATCAACCGATCCGCCTGCAAAAAGAGATGGGGTTAGAATAAGCCCTGTTCCCGATGTCCAGTTCGGAGTGTACGAGTCGTTATCCTTGTTGTAAATCTGTGTCAGAGCCAAATTGGAAGAAATGAACGCCTGAATCGACACCGCATCGTTCTGGTCAATAATGGTTACTTGACCTCTTGCTATTTTTTGAGCCATAATTGAAATTTGATTTGTATGATATTTAAAATTTGATTTTATAATAAATAGAATATGAGAGGGGAATAGGTTTAGCAAGAGAATGTTTTCCTCTGTTTCTATATATTGGTTAGTTTCAAATCCACATGACAATCAAAGACCGCCTTACTATAAACATCATCCCCTGTAATTTCCAGAGTCCTGCCAATTCGAGAAATACTGTTCCATTCTGCATCGGCTTCTGCATCTTTACTTGTCCGAGTCCAAGAAAATCCTGAAGGGTTTATCTTGTCCGTTATATCTTCTCCTGCCTTGAACACGTATGCCGTAAGTGTCGTTTGTCCGATCCCATTTTTAAATATCTGACCGTTACTTGATTCGATATACAAAGAATACGCATCATCCCCGTCATATAATTTATTGATGGTAAAAGAATCCTTGTATTCCTTGTCATTGTACATGGCAGAATACATGATAGTCAATGTATCCCTGTTTTCCCAGCCTTCAAAATCCGGCTTGATGGTAAGCGTATTCTTCTGTACACCGGGAATCCTTACCCAGTCTCCAGAAGAGGAAAGATAAGACCATTCACGCTCCGTATCTTTGCTGGTAAAATTGTATTCATCCGCAATCAGCCGTATTTCATTTGGTGTACAGACATTCTCCAAACTGTCCGGATAATGGAAAGTGTTTTCTCCCGTTATCTTGACCGACTTGCTGACGATATTGTCCTGTGTTTCCTGATCCATATCGTCCCATTTGATAGTCACACCGGTCAGTTCAATCGTGTCTTCCGTCCATTTGAACCTTCCACCGGCAAAATGTCCGGTTCCGTCCCGATTGATAACGAATGAATTATTGTTAGAAGAAATAGAACCATCATCATTCAGCCTTAATAACGGATTCTGTATCGTTCCTCCGATACCGCCTCTATTGAACCATGCTCCATAATCTTCCGTTTCGTTCAGGATTTCATCTGTCGCCTGATATAAAGTAGCCCTTTCTCCAAATTCCAGTTGTGCGGATGAGAGATATATTGCCGTAATGTCTGAAGTCAGTTCGATATTGAAACTTTCGTTTTCCTTGTAAGACGCAATAAAAGGAATGCTATATCTAACCCATTCGTTTGCGACTTCAATATTGATTGAATACAAAGGAGTGGAGTTTTGCGACACAGAAACCTTTCCCGTATTCTCGCATTTTAGCCAACATGAAAAACATAGTTTCTCGCCTTCATGCTTTTTGCCCCAACTTTCTTTTTGAGCAATCAACACCGTTTTCCCCGGAGTAAGTGTAAAAATATCCCCCAACCCGGTAGGAGATACTTCACCCATCGCACTGGATACAGGAGTCTGGAAATTGCCATACAATGAGTTTATGAGACAATTCTTGTGTATCTTTCCAACATAGAAAGTAGAAGCAAATCCCTTTTCGTCTCCTGCCGTAAGCGTACCGGCTATATTGACGTTTTTAGTCGCATACAAATTCTGGAAATAACCGCCATATCCATCCAGCAATCCAAACACGGGGTCTACAATGCCTGTAACCTTTCCGATCCTTGCCTTAGTGCCGTTGGAGAAAGTTGCAATGTCTGACAGCAATACGATGTTAAGATCGGAAATCTCGCACCAATCACCACCGGACAAATGCTCAGTCAAATCAATCAAAAAACTTCTCATATACTGGGGTGGATAATCCACAACCACAAGTGACAATTTATATTCCCAAGAAGTCGTAATATTAATCATTTCGCTTCCGTCAATCTCACTTCCATCCGTATACCCGAATGAAGTTTTGACATCATTAATGTTTTTAGAAGCCCTGATTTTATACGAAACCACGATACACTGAGGATTACCAACCTGTCTTTCAATCGTTTGCTTGAAGCCGATCGTCTTTGATGAAGGGTTATCCGTGTTGTTTCGGGTAATGCGAAATACCCTATGCACATCACCTTCCTTTGTCTTGCTGTATTCTTGTGAGACAAATTCTTTTCCAGAACAGGCGTATTTATACAAACTGGGTATGTTCCCATCTCCGTTTCCGGTAACAGGATAACAAAGCGAGTTTTCCGTAGCCATTCCGTCTATTACGTCCATAAACGGAGATTCGCTGTCTGAAGCCGTAAGATACAATGCACCGCTACGATCGGCATCGAACAAGTTGGTTACTCTGACAAAATCAAGAATTTCTCCATTCTTGGGTTCGTTTCCTTCAACCAGCATTCCGATAAAATAAGGGGAGCGTTTTTCTTCATTATCCTGCCCGGTTATGATGTCTGTTCCGGTTTCAACAACAATCATCAGAGAATATATGTTGTTTGGATAATCAAAATACTGCCTCCTTACAATATCTCCTTGCCGCAGCCCTTGTGTTTTTTTGGAAGAAGGGTCTATTCTGATTTTAAATTTAGGACATGTATATAATGACATATTATTAAACAATTTTTTCTACAATATCACCGCTACATGAGTCGCTTATCCACAGAGAACCGTTTGTCAAACTGTCTTTTTGCACTTCCAATTCATAGACTCTCATCTTCTTTCGTATCACAAGTTCATCGAAAGTGGCAGTGGCATTTCCAGTTGTCGGATTTTTCATAATAGCCCAATCAGAACCAGCGAATCCGGGAGAAAATCTCTCAGAACTGAGGCTGCCTGTAAAGTAAGCGTTTCCATAATGTTTTATACCTCCAGCTACAGCCTGAAGGTAACTCATGTTTGTAAAGAATAGAGTGTTGTCAGTAAGTCGGGTTGCACTTCCGTCTATTCCGATATGCCCTTTTGCTTCCAGCGGTTTATCAAACAGAACAAAATCGGCTTTGGTCGATATATACAGGGAATCTGATTTTTTGTCAAGCGGTTTGTAGTGGCTTGTCGATTCTTTTATCTGAAATATCGTATCATATATGTATCTGGTGTTCGTTCCGGTTTCTTCATCGAACTTTTCCGTACCGGCACTGAGAATTAACCCGTCCTTATCTCCATGAAGATAAGTTCCGATATTGTCGCCAAATCTCAGTCTCTTATGAATAACCACTCCTTCGTTGGAATCATCTTCCCTATATGTCGAAAGCAAATCTTCACCGAAATTATGCCTTACTTTTAATGCACCGGGAAAATAAGCCTCTCCATATTGAGATAATAAGAGATTTGTCCCATGAATATCCGTAATGCCGGTCAATAATCTGACTTTGCTCGTCTGATCGGTTCCAAGCAAAATATCTCCACCGACAGCCCCCAATTGAATGTCTGTTTCATTCGGTCTAATTAGAACCGCAGCATCGTCTATCTTTATGCCGTTACCGACTGTAAAAGACATATTTCCTTTGACTACCGCCTCATTGTCTATGATGGTCAATATCGTTTTTCCTCCAGAACCGAGATTTACACCATAATTGGCATTGAGAGTGTCTTGTAAGGTTAACACCCCTTTTACGCTTAGTGTACCGGCAACCTTGGCGTTACGCATCACCCAGTCTATATGCTCCAGATTTGCGTTTCCTGCGTGATACACATCACTGCCATGTATTTGGATTGCTGAAGGTGAGATAAACACTCCAGTGGCCTTATTTTGCCCGATAAGCACCTCTCCACTTCCTTTAATAGAAGAACCTCCAAAATCAACGATTGCACCTGAAATAGATGTGGTGTCATGGTCTGTATCGTAAGCAATAACCTTCTTGTTCCCCAGATAAAAGTTATTGCCACCAACATTCAACCTGCCATCTATCTGTATTCCATAGACAGGGTTTTCTTCTTCCGTTTTGTACGAATACAGGAGTCTGGTATTTTCTATTCCTGCTTCAAACCCATAATTGGCTCTTAGTAGCCCGGACATATCACCGCCACTTTTCTTTAAATAACCGACTAAAATGCCGCCACTTTCGCCATCTCCACCGCCTGTTATAGATTCGGAAATCGGGCTGGCAAAGTTGTATGCCGTATTTTTCAATCGGATGGAAGTCTCGTCTCCCTCCACTATACCAAACGGATGATCCTCGTCCTTTTTATCCTGTGCGTTAAAGAAACTATTATATAGCTGGATGTAAAGCGAGTAACATAAGCTATCCTTGTCAAGTTTTTCGATTTCCGGATTAAGAATGACACTCAT
>ENA-ORNR01001415-ORNR01001415.1-human-gut-metagenome-genome-assembly--contig:-NODE-1415-length-21899-cov-4.498672_pt1 | contig 21899 bp, 17 predicted proteins | sample MGYA00242114_ERZ509020 | MGnify/ENA primary metagenome ERZ509020 (study PRJEB26280, sample SAMEA2338758) | human gut metagenome | biome: human gut; feature: human-associated habitat; material: faeces...
TCAAACAGCATATTTGCGATATGCAATTCAACGTTGTTGCTGTTGCATTAAAAAGTTGAATTGCTATAAATAGAGATCATCCGCACTGGATCTGCACAGGATCGATTTAAAGTGCGTTCCTCCTAAGTGATAGCCCGGAGCTGTTCCCTCCGGGCTATTTTTGAGAAAAAAGAGGTGTTTTACATATGAAAATGAGACGTGACATGGTCACAGGCATCGTGGGTCTGCTCACCTGTGTCTTTTTCTGCTTTATGACCCTGCAAGTACGCCAGCCGGCAAAGCTGCTGGAGCCGGGTCCCCGTCTGCTGCCCTTTGTGGCGCTGTTCCTCATCGGCATCAGCTCCATTGCTCTGATCATCCGGGGCTACAAGGACCGTGCCAAGGAAGAAAAGCCCTACTTCCCCAAGGGCGGCGTGCTCAAGGTCACCAAGAGCTTTTTGATGCTGGTGCTCTACGCCGTTGCTATGACCTATCTGGGCTTTGTGATTACCACCCCCTTTGCTACTGCAGCGTTCATCTATGACCTCAAGGGCAACAGCGAGGTCAAGCCGGTGTCCACCGCTATCATCTCGGTGGTGGTAACGGCGGCGCTGTACGCCATGTTCGTGTTCGCATTCCAGATCAAGCTGCCTGCCGGCGTTCTGTTCGGCGGCTAAGGAGGGGAAATAAATGGCTGCATATCTTTCTGCTTTACTGGTCTGCATGAAGCCGCTAAACCTGCTGCTGATCTTTGCCATGGTCGCGTTAGGCATCGTCTTTGGTGCAATCCCTGGTTTGTCCGCTACCCTGGGCATCGCTCTGCTGCTGCCCATCACCTTTGGTCTTTCCACCGAGACTTCCTTTGTCATGCTGCTTGCCATCTGGATCGGCGGCGTGTCCGGTACCTTTATCTCGGCGGTGCTCATCGGCATCCCCGGTTCTTCCTCTGCCATTGCCACCTGCTTTGACGGCTATCCCATGACCCAAAAGGGACAGGCAAGCAAGGCGCTGGGCATCGGCATGACCGCTTCCTTCATCGGAACCGTGTGCTCTGTGGCGATCGCCACCGTGCTGTCCCCGGTGATCGCAGAGGCGGCTCTGCATCTGGGACCCTGGGAATACTTCTCCCTGTGCTTCTGCGCCATTACTCTTATTGCCTCCCTGTCCAAGGGCAACATCTTCAAGGGCATCATGTCCGCCGGCATCGGTCTGCTCATGGGCTGCGTCGGCATGGACCCCATCAACGGCGCTACCCGCTTCACCTTTGGCAATGTGTACCTCACCTCCGGCATCAGTACCGTTGCACAGATGCTGGGTATGTTCGCCATGTGCCAGATCATCCGTGACAACGCCAAGGGCGAGGCAAAGATGCCCGATGTGGACGTCAAGAACATGAAGGGTCTTGGCATCGGCTTCAAGGACATCATCGAAAACATCAAGACCATTATCTTTGCATTCGCTTCCGGTCTGTGGATCGGCTTCCTGCCCGGCATGGGCTCCGGTATCTCCAACATGGTCGCCTATGGCTATGCCAAGGGCATCAGCAAGGATCCCGAAAGCTTTGGCAAGGGCAACCCCGCCGGCGTGTGGGCATCCGAGACTGCAAACAACGCTTCTCTGGGCGGCGCGCTGATCCCCATGATGGCTCTGGGCATCCCCGGTGACGGCATCACCGCTATGCTGATCGCAGGTTTGACCATCCACGGTCTGCAGGCTGGTCCTCTGTTCATGACCGAGCAGCCGGACCTTGCCATGCTGATCTTTGCCTGCGTCATGGTGTCCGCCATCGTCACCTACCTGATCCAGATCGTCACCAAGCGCTGGTTCCCCTACATCCTCAAGATTCCCTATCACTACCTGTATACCGTCATTCTGGTCATCAGCTTCATCGGCGGCTACGGCATCTCCAACACCATGTTCAACATCTACGTCATGCTGGCACTGTGCCTGCTGTCCCTGTTCATGAGCGTTGCCGGTCTGCCCACCAGCCCGCTGGTGCTGGCGTTCATCCTGTCCAGCAAGCTGGAGCGGTACTTCCGTCAGGGCATCAGCTACGCCCACGGCAGCTATGCCCCCTTCTTTACCCGTCCCATCTCCCTGATCCTGCTGATCATCTCGGTACTTTGCGTGTTCTGGCCCTACATCTCCGATCATCTGAAGGCGAAGAAGGCGGCAAAGAACCCTGCCCCCACTGCCGCAAATGTGGACGTGAACGATGACTGATCCGGTACAGCTGCCTGCCCAGGAGCGGGTCTACGGTTCCTTTGCCTCCATGCTGCGCAAGTACGACCGCTACGCCCGGCAGGACGCTTTCCGGGGCAGCACCCCGGAGGAATTCCGGCAATGGCGGGAAGATACCCGAAGCCTCCTGCATTCCCTGTTGGGAACATGTAAAATGGAACGTGGTATAGAAGATGCTTGCCGAATGGAGACCGTCTTCACAGAGGAGGGTATCCGCCGGGAGCACTGGAGGATCCAGGTGGAACCGGAGGTCTGGATGACCCTGTTCCTTCTGGCGCCTGTCGGCGCTGGAAAGGACACCCCGGTGATCCTTTGCCCTCCGGGGCACAACGGTGCCGGAAAGTACTCGGTCGCCGGTGTGCGGGACTACCCGCCCATTACCGAAAAGATCGACCACTACCATTACGATTACGGTCTGCAGCTGGCAAAACAGGGCTGTGTGACGGTGTGTCCGGACTGCCGGGGCTTTGGAGAGCGGCGGGAGGACCCGGAGGACACCCGGCGGCTGCCGGAAGGACTGAAGGGCGACTGCTACCGGCTGGCACACATGGGAGAGCCTCTGGGCATCCCGGTACTGGGGATGCTGACCTGGGACCTGGCAAGACTCATCGACTGGCTGGAAGAGGACCGGCGCTTCAACACAGACCGTCTGGGGGCCGTGGGGTTTTCCGGCGGCGGGATGCAGACGTTGTGGCTGACGGCGCTGGACGACCGGGTAAAGTTTGCCGCCATCAGCGGCTATATGTACGGCTACCGGGACGCCCTGCTGACCCTGAACAACAACTGTTCCTGCAACTATGTGCCCCACCTGTGGGAGCATCTGGACATGGGCGATATTGCCAGCCTCATTGCACCCCGCCCGTTGTGGGTGCAGTCCTGCCGGGAGGACCGGCTCAACGGTCCCCGGGGCGTGGTAAACGCTCAGGAGCAGGTGGAAATCGCCGCCGAGGCGTACCGGCTGCTGGGTGTACCGGAAAACCTCCGGCACCAGATCTGCCCCGGCACTCACCAGTGGCACGAAGAAGACCTTGCAGAATATCTGACATTTCTTTTGGAGCATTCCATCAATAGCAAAGAGTAAGGGAGTTTTCCCCATGAACAAAAACGAGCTGCGCAATACCATTCTGTCCCAGATCCAGCTGCCCTGCATCGGCAAGAACCGGATGCAGGTGGAGCCGGTGTCGGGACAGATGCAGACCCGACAGCTGCAGCAGGCGATCGACGACCTCAGCTGGCGGGGAGGCGGAACGCTGGTCCTGCAGCCGGGCGTCTACCGCACCGGTGCGCTGCACCTGAAAAACGGCGTGGAGCTGCACCTTGCATCGGAGGATACTCTGGTGCAGTTTGTGCCCGATGACCCGGCAGAAAACTACCCGCTGGTGTTCTCCCACTGGGAGGCAAGTCCCTGCTACAACTTCAGCGCCCTGCTGTATGCCTGTGATGCACAGGACATTGCCGTTACCGGCAAGGGGGTGCTGGACGGCGGCGCCGATGCAGACCACTGGTGGAACTGGCATCATCAGGTGGAGACCTCCTGGTCTGAAAACAAGCTGGACCTGCAGCTTGCCGACCGCAGAACCCTGCGCAGCATGAATCTGGGCGGGGTGCCGGTGGATCGGCGCATCTTTGGCGAAGGACACTACCTGCGCCCCAACTTCTTTCAGCCCATCCGCTGCCAGCGGGTGCTGCTGCAGGGGGTCACCCTCCGCAACAGCCCCATGTGGCAGCTGAACCCGGTGCTATGCAGCAGCGTGGTGGTGGACGGGGTGACCCTTTCCAGTCACGGTGCCAACAACGACGGCTGCGACCCGGAGAGCTGCAACGGCGTGTGGATCAAAAACTGCCGCTTTGACACCGGCGATGACTGTATCAGCCTGAAGTCCGGGCGGGACCGGGACGGCAGAGAGGCAAATGTGCCCTGCCGGAACATCCTGATCGAAAACAACGACTTTGCAGACGGTCACGGCGGCGTGGCGCTGGGCAGCGAGATGAGCGGCGGCATCTACAATGTGCTTGCCAGCGGCAACCGATTCGCCAGCCCCAACCTGACCTATGCACTGCGGCTCAAGACCAACGCCCGGCGGGGCGGCGCTGTGGAGCGGGTCATGCTCTGCGACAGTGTGATGGACCACGTCCACGGGGCGGCGGTCCACGGTACCATGCTCTACGAGGATGGGCGCAACGGCGACAGCCTGCCGGTGTTCCGGGACATCACCATGGAGAATATCACCGCCCACGGCGGAGATTACGGCGTTTTTCTGGAAGCATTCCCGGAGGTGCCCATTACCGGGCTGGTGATGCGGAACATCACCATTGACGGGGTGCGCCAGTGCCTGCGCAGCATGAACTGGAAGGACGCGGTGGTGGAAAATGTTACCATCAACGGCAAACGGTTCCTCTTCCGTCCCGGCTGGCAACTCGTCAATGGCTCCTGTCAAATCCTCTTCCGTTTCGATCACCGGATCTTCCTGTCCTAACTTTACAAAAACGATCTTCCCGTTTTTCACACCGAAACCAAATTTTTTCCCGACATCATAAAATCTCGAAGCATCGGAACGGGTCGGCGTATATCCATCCACTCCGATGGCCACGACTTGTCCCAACACATTAGCACCAGGATAAAGAAATGAGATACTATGCGCAAAAATCTCATCCGTCAAAGGAGCGAATATCTCTAGTGGTTTCATGGAACTACAAAACTTTCTGATCACAGCATCTCCTCCGATTTTAGTCGTTCCATTGTTGATGACCCAGTTGGCTCGTCCGCCGTTCATGACCAATGTTCCTCCCTCTGCAACATTGATCTCCCCTTCTCCAACCGCATTCTCGCCATTGATCACAGTACCATTCATAATAAAAATGCCGCCTCCAGCTATCCGCACGCAACTGGGTACAGCCTCATCGACCCTTGCCTCCGTAATGGCTCCTCCGTTCATCTCCAAGATACCTCCTGATTTGACGTAGACTACCGGTGCCCCTTTCGAGAACTCTCCCCCCTTCAACTTTACCTCATCCAAGATCAGTTTGAAGCCGCCCCCAACTCCGAACAACAGCTCCACTTTATTCACAGAATAGCCATCCGGCCGAATAATCGTTCCGTTTTTCAACGTGACCGTTTTTTTACCGGAAAACTCGATATAATTCCACTCATAGGTTTCACCCTTCAGATCAATCACATCTCCATCTTCCGCTTCTTTAATCTGTTGCCAAACAGTTTTTCTACTTTCCTGCGCAACGGCTTCCTGTGACAGAAAGAAGGCCATCAGGAAAAATAAAAAAGAAAACAGGCAGCCCGGCTGTAGTGGGCGTTGGAAAAATTGTAGCGTCTTATGTTCCATAATATTTTTAGTTTTTAACGCTAAAATAGACATTCGCGGAGCATCGAAGAATGGAAAAAGGAAGAAAAAGTCCTATCCGGTAATTTACGACTGCTATCCGGTAAAAAAAAGCACTTATCCATAACAAATTCATCTATTTCTATCACGACACATAACATTACATTTAGACACCCAAAACAGCTATCACCTTCCTTATCGATATGTTAAAATATATTACCCGCAAGGGTAATCCTCTAAATATGCCCTACTAATCCGATTTTCATGGATAGGTAGTGACATTTTGATACTACCGCCAATCGCCATATATCAGAAAAAACAAGGGTATAATAAATAATTTATCTTTTTATCGGAACAATCTATTTTTATATCATTATATCTGTTACATTTGCCCAAACAAATAGGTTTATTTCAATACAAGCTCATCAAAAAACATCTCTTATATGAAAAAAGAATACCCTCTTTACACCATTGCTATCTTTTTATTTTCCGCAATCCTGTCCTGCAACAAGCAGGTTCCGGTAACACAGGAGATCAACTTTGCGCCTAAAGGAGATACGGTTTATGAACAAGCTCAAAAAGCGATCTATTCAGATGCCCTTTTCGCACGCCAGATATTGGAGGAAGCGATGCAGACACGCCCGGTGCAGGACAGCGTCGACTGGTATATCCTTTATAATTTATATGTCAAAACTTTTCTGACGACTTCCGAGTTCGACACGATCTTGCCACTGTGCAGGAAAGTCGAACAGTTTTGTGCACGCCAAAAGATATTGACACCCTATCATTATTACCTGCTGGCAGATGCAAGTAACAACATAGGGAACCGGTATGCAATCACCAGCATGAACGATTCCGCCCTTAAATATTTCAAACAAATGCTCTCGTACGGCCGGCAGACACACAACAGCGAGGTGCTGCTGACAGGCTACACGAACCTGGCCGACGTCTATGTCCGTAGCGGCCGCTACGACCAAGGGGCATGGTACTACCGGCAGATACTCTACATTGCCGACTCGATCGATCTGCCCGAACCAGAGCTGATCAATATCTACACCGGACTGGGACAAACCTATTCGGAACTGCGGGATTTCGATCTTTCGCACTACTACTTCAACTTGGCTTACAAGCTCTTCGACCAGATGGACATCAACCGGAAATTCGTCTATTGCACGAACCACGGAAACGTCTACTTTTTTGAAAAAAAATATCCCGAAGCGCTCGACCTATTCAAAAAAGGATACGAACTGGTCAAACCTTCACCCGAATATGTTTATGCCCAAAATGTCTGCATGCTGAATATCGGAGCCATCTATCTACTGATGGGACAGCTCGACTCAGCCCAATACTACTTGGATCAAAGTTATTCCTATTTTGAAAAGATCGGTAATTCATCAGCACTGTACCACGCCCAAACGCAGATATTCGAACTCGCGCTCCGAAAAGGGAATATCGCCGATGCGACAAAACAACTCCACAGCATGACCGATAATTTGCAAGCAGAACCGACTTTAGTCGATATCCGAAAAAAATTCCTACAACATTATTATGAAGAGACAGGTGATTACCGCAAGGCCTACCAATATCTCAAAGAAAACATGCGGATGGACGACTCCATCCGTAACGACCGCATCCGGATGCGAGTGGCAGAAACGGACCTTCGTTATAAACAGGATACGACACTGATGAAACAAAGGCTGTTCATACAAAAACAGCAGAGCGACATGCGATCGCTGGAACTAAGTGTCTATATCTGGATTCTCGTTTGTGTGATACTGCTGACCATTGCAGCTTTCATCTATTTCTACCAGAAAAAACAACGAGCCTTTCTGCTGGCGGAAACACGCAACAAGATCATCAGCCTCCGGATGGAAAATATCCGCAACCGCGTATCACCCCATTTTATCTTTAACACGCTCAACCGGGTCATCAACCATTACAGCCAAAGCGACAGCAGCTACAAAGAGCTGTATAACCTGATCAAAATCATGCGCCTCAACCTGCGCCTGACAGAAAAACTATGTATCACGCTTGCCGAGGAGATAGATTTCGTCCGTACCTATCTCGACCTCGAACAAGAACGCTTCGGCTCCTCCCTTCAAACCGAGATACGGATAGACCCGCAAATCAATGCCGACCAGTTCGAACTCCCCTCCATGATGATCCAGATTCCGGTCGAGAATGCTATCAAACACGGACTTCGGGATAAAGAGGGCGAAAAACGACTATCCATCACTGTCTTCCGTCAAGACGGGAATATTATTATTAGCATAGAAGACAACGGTACCGGGTTCCGGCTGCAAACTGGCTGTCCAGCCATGCAAAGTACAGGAACGGGCCTGAAAGTATTGAACCAAACTATCGAGCTACTGAATGCAGGAAACAGTGTTCCTATCACGATCCTTATCAAAAAAAGTAGCCAGGGAACGGATGAAAACCCAGGCTGCCTCGTACAATTCACCTTGCCAGAGGGTTATTCGTACACTTTGCCGGAAGGAAAGTAATCCGCTTAGCTCCTTTTTGTAACCGAATAACCGTCCAAAAAGGGAGAATATCCATGATTTTGCCTAAAAAGGACCGGAACACTTTGGTGACAACTATTAAATTTGTAAAAAAAGAGAGTGCACATGAAGAATAACTACAAGATAGTAATCATCGACGACGACGAACTGGCTGTGGACAATTTAGCTTTCGAATTAAAGTCCTATCAGCAATTTAATGTGGAAGGGATAGCCAAAAACGGGGCAATGGGGAAAAAATTGATTTTCAAAACGATGCCGGATCTGGTATTTCTCGATGTCGAGCTTCCCGATATGCAGGGACCCGAATTACTGAACTTGGTCCGCAACGAGATCACATGGAACATGCAAGTCGTCTTTTATACGGCTTACAATAAATATATGCTCGATGCGATCCGCGAATCGGCCTTCGATTACTTGTTGAAACCAATTGACAAAAGCGAATTGTCCAATATGATGAAACGTTTCATCGAAAAGGTGGAGGAACAGCAATTGCAGACAGTTCCCTTTCATATCCTGTTAAGGAGCCTTTCACCGCTGGAGCAGACGATCATCATCCCGTCGCCGACAAACGATCTGCAGTTCCTCAGGCCCGAAAACGTAGGCTTTTTCAAATACAATTCAGACAGGAAGCAATGGGAAGCGTACCTGAACAATGCGTCAGCCCCCATCGCCATCCGTAAAAATATAGCGGCGGATCAGATACTGGCAAGTTCTCCCTCGTTCATTCAGATTCATCAATCCTATATCATCAACATCAATTATCTGATCATGATCAAGGATAAGAAATGCGTGTTCTATCCGCCGTTCGACAATGTCCGCGACCTGCAGATTTCCAAACTGTATCTGAAAAAACTGCAGGAAAAGTTCTTGATGTTGTAAAAATGTCAATCTTCTTCGGGGGTGAACAAAACGGCTCGCTGGTACAAAGATTTCGCTTTTTTCTTTTTACCGAAAAGAGGTTGGAAGGTCATGTATTTCGAACCTTTGCCCAACTGGATGACCGTTATGGAAATCAGCTTGCGTCCTTTTTTCACGAAGATCGTGCCATCACGATCTTCTTTCATTTTATTAGACAGACATTTTAAGGTCAAAGAGGCGTTGCCTTCGCGGGTTGCCGTGCACCAGTTCGGATAGGAGTAGATTTCCCACGGCGTCTCATTTTGACTGACCGTATATTCGACGGGCAAATCTACCGTTCCTCCTTTCGGAATAAAAACAAGTGTATCGTTCTCATCCGGAGTGAATATCCTGAAATTATCCATTTCCTGCATCAAACGGATTTCGGCATGACGCGAACCGGCACCGATACGGATCGTCCCTGTACGCCTTGCCGACCCTTCGTTGATGGAAGGTTCAACATACAGGTGCAGGCTATCTTTACGCCAGGAGCACCAAGGAGCATCATTGCTTTCAACCGCCCAATCGCAATTCGAAGTTATTTCGATCACTTTCTCCGTATCGTCAGCCAGGAAAAAAAGATCGGATTCACTCAACGTCAATTTCTCTTCCGCCCCTTCCTGCACGATCTTGACAAGTTGTTTCCCGCCGGACCATTTCAATGTGATAGTTTGCGAGCGGCGTACTGTCGTCCGATTCGGATTGACGACGATTTTCAATCCATCTTTCTCCTTTGTGGCCGTGCACCAGTCATGGACATCGGAGAAACTCCAACTTCGTTTCGTTTTTACCGGGATGATTTGCTCGCCTCCTGCCTCCGGAAACTCATAGCTTTCTTCTGCAGTTACCTTGGCGGTCTGTTGCGTGAAATAGTTCAGTATCTGCTTACAAGCAGTGATCTGCTCATCACAATTCAGCACGCCTTGCTGGTCGCGGTTTACCTTGTAGCATCTCTTGGCCGACTCGAACTTACGGACCGCTTCTTTGACAGACGCCTCCGTCCGCTTTTTCAACAAGGCCAAACCGCCCTCATACGTCCCGTTGCAATCCTGTGAAAAGGCAGACGCTACAAAAAGAAACAGGGACAGAAGGCTACAAAAAACTTTCATATAAAACTTGTTTATCGTTGTCTTCATCTTCTTCAATTATTAATGTGAACGGCGATAGAATCCTGAATGGCCTCCCTGCGAGCACGAAAATCTTTCAACACGGCAGATTCCGGTTTAACGCCGGATGCCCGTTTATAAAAAATTTCCGCCATATCGTAATCCTGGGTTTGTTCCGCTTCTGCCGCCATAGATACGAATAAGTTATAAATCTCTTCAATCTTTTTCTGCACACTGTCTTTCCGAGCTGAAACGCCTGCCACATCGGGAAATGCGGTCCGATATTCATCCTCCAGCCTTAAAGCAGCATCATAACGCCCAACAGCCCCCAGATAGAACTGCTCATAATCTCCTCCCTGACTTTTATTGCCAAGGTTGGTCAGACTATCGCCGGTATGAATATACTGAAGATATTCGTTGTAGCGGGCCTCAATTTCCATTGCTTTCGCCTTGGCCTCCTCCTTTTCTTGCCTCTGCTCCATACTACGAAAAATGAAAAAAACGATTCCTAAAAGAAAAACAAGCGGAAGTCCCCACTTCAATACTTTGGGAAGCATAGGAGAAGCATTGTCTGCTATATTATCTATTTCAGGGTCAGGTGTTTCTACTTCTTGTATCTCCAAACTTTCATCCTTGCTATCTTCTTGTACCACAACCGGGACATCCGAAAGTTTCGGTTCTTGCGGCTGCACTTCAGGCAAAGGTTCCGTTTTTTTCTCTACCTGCTTACCAGGTAAAACCGGGATTTCACCATTCAGATATTGTTCGCAATAGATCCGTATTTCCATCGCGGAAGGACGTTCCCAGGTATCTTTCTGTAAGCACAGATCGATTATCGCCTTCAATTCATCCGACCACTCTCCCTCCAAGACTGGGATTTCAGCACCATGCTGCAACAACAGTCCGCCATGTTCCCCGAAAGGGACCATCCCCGTCAATAACTCGTAAAGTGTCGCTCCCAGGGAGAAAATATCGCTCGCTTTGATCGGTAAAGGATATTTGCTAAAGCGTTCCGGCCCCATATAGGCTAATGTGCCCACGGAACCCTCCGTCTTCATGATGCTTTTCCGCAATGTATTCCGCGCCTTTATGCTGATACCGAAATCTGTCAACAGATAACGTCCCGACACATCCATCAGGATATTGTCTGGTTTAATGTCCTGATGGATAACCGGAGGCTCCTGTCCGTGCAAATACTCCAACCCGCTCGCAATATCCCGCAAAAAAAGCCATGCCTCCTTTTCTCCCATTTGTCCGATCAGACTGGCTGCCGACCCCTGCCGGCAATAAGGCAAAACCAAATAAGGCATCCGCTCGAAGGTGTCGTAATAAGTAGGCTTAAGCAAATTGCCATGATTCAAATTGAATACAAGGGAAAACTCGGTCGAGAATAGTTGCACGCCATGCTCATCCATACCGCCTCCCGGAGCATAGACTTTTAATGCGACTTTCAGGGAAGTCAAAGTATCATCAGCCAACCACACTTCAGAAAAGCCACCACGCCCCAAAAGTCGTTCCAGCCTGTAACGGTTAGCAAATAGTATATTTTCTTCTAACTGCATAGTTTATTTTACTGTTTGTTCATACCATTGGATAATCTTGTTTTGCCATGCTGTGGAAAACGACCAAGCCAGACACGCCAGAAGAAGAACAAAAACAAAAGCGACCGTCCAAAGAACAAATTTCCGAAGTGGCTTTTTCCGTTCTTTTTCAGTGAATGTCGAGACGGTTTGCTGCATATCCTGTACCGACGGCTTATTTTCTTCCGGAACAATCTGGCAAAGAACGACTGTGACGTTATCGTGGCCACCCAAATCCAATGCACCTTGAATCAATGCCTTCGTACAAGTATCGATTTCGTTCGAAGTCTCTTGCATAACAGCTTCGATCTCCTCATCCCGTAACATTGAATTAAGCCCGTCCGTACAAAGCAAAATCACCTCTCCCTCCTGCAAAGGCAAACGGACAAAATCCGGATTTGCCGCTTTCTGGGGGTTGCCGAGGCTACGAGTGATAATATTGTTGTCAGGATGGTCAAAAGCATACTCCGGAAGAAGACGGCCACTATCAACCAGTTCCTGTACATAAGAATGGTCTTTTGTCACTTGCGCAAGCCCAGATACAGGATTGAACAGATACCCTCGGCTATCGCCACACCAAATAATATTGGCATAACCGTCAAATAACCAAGCAGCAACGAGAGTAGTCCCCATCGACTTGACACTCTTTTCCTCTCTGCTCTTTCTTTTTATAGCGTTATCGGCAGCCACCACCGCTTCATACATATATTTGCGGATCGTAGAAGCGTCTTTCACAATCTCGTCCGTTATCTTATCCGCCGAAAAAAACTCTTTCATCGTATCGACGGCTATTCGGGATGCTATTTCACCGGCCTCCAAACCTCCCATGCCGTCCGCGACAACAAGCATCGCCCCTTTATTACCTAAGGTAAAAACGGTATGGCAATCGCGGGGAAGCAACCACTCCCCCGCGTTAAGATCCGCACTCACGACAAAATTATCCTCGTTATTCGTACGGACACACCCAACGTTCGTTTGTGCTCCGAGCTTAAACTTAAAAGGATTATTATTCGTTTCTCCCATATATTGTTCTAATTTTCACTATCGGACAGCTGCTATCGGTACGACCACTCCCCGCAGTCCTTCAGCCATAGAAGAAATCAACCCGACTACTTCATATTCCCCGGTCTCCGAAACAGCGAAAACAGGTGCACCCGAACCGCCTATCTCAAAACTTGTATTCGTCGTCATGATATCGCCACGATCCAACCCGCTGTGAGCCGTCACACCACTTCCATAAACCGGGCCGGAAGCCGAATTGATACCGACTTCTGCCGGAAATCCTAAAATGGTCAAAGGAATGCCTCGACCCAATGAAGTCGATTTAGAAGTATCGAATTTCAAACCACCTTTTTTGGCTGTCTGGAAATAAGCCCAGTCCTTCCCTCCGTTAGACGGGGCAATACGCAAACGGGCTCCTTTGACGAGACCTCCTAATGGACCCCGAAGAACCGTATAGGTATCGGCACTTCGGTCGCAGGTGAACTGATCACTCGTGAAAGCCAACGCATCTCCGGTAGAAGAATAAGCAGTAAAATAGGCCACCACCCTTTCCAGATTACAGACTGCCTTATTCAACGGGCGCATATCTTCGTCCATCAGATTACCGTTTACCTGGAAATACCATCTTTCAATGATTCGGCGGGATGTGACAAAGCGTCCGTCACTCAACAAGAAACCGGTTCCCGCCCAACGATTAATGATATTGATCACTTCTGTCTTGCCTTTTTTATTTGTACGCTCCACTTTATCCAACTGTATATAATAGATGTAAGGAAAACAACTCTCATACGAAGTCATGCCTGTCGCCACCGGAACGGCAGAAGCTGCGGTCTGCTCGCCAGCAGACACCGTTTGTTTGGCAGATTCACTTTCCGTTTTTTCCTCACGGGCTGATTTCAAATCGCTTTTCAGGTCCACCAATTCGCTACGAAGCTGGTTTATGCCCTGCGAAGTGCTGGCTTGACTAGCTTGGCTAGCCTGTATGGCTGCCTGAGCGGCAGTCTGGGCCTGATTAGAAACGGCAGCGAGCTGCTTCTGCGCTTCAATGCCAGCGCTATCCTGCCGGGCACTCACAGATGCGATACTTCCCGCCAACATTTCATTTGTTTTCTGGTTTTGCTGTTGATTCAGAACACTCCAACCAATAAACCCTCCGATCACCAGCAGGAAAACGACAGACATCCAAACCATCATCTGCTTATAAGGTTTCAATGCCTGCTGGCGGAACAAGCTGAAGCGTTCCGTAAAGTTTATATTTTTGATCATGCTCCTGTCACCCTGAGGAACGATAAATCCAATGCGAGGTCCATTGGAAGAAAGCTGTATCTCGTCCCCATTCTGCAGATACCATTCATCTGTTACCGGACGGCCATTCAAAAGAGTCGTATTGACCTTAGACAAATGCACCAGTTTCCAACCGGCTCCGTCACGAACGATAGCCGCATGGCGACGGCTCACTGAAGTAAACGAATCGTCAAAACGCACCTGGCAACGCGGGTCACGCCCCATCTCTATTTGATCGACAATGATCTTTTGTGTTTCACCGGCACGATGATATTTAGAAGACATGCGATGCTCCAATACATAAAACTGCTTATGCGCACCTCCCATCAGTGCCCCCATTCCTGCGCCAACCGATCCGGAAAAGGACCGTCTGTATGGCTCTGTTTGTCTTTGTACCATAGGTCTATATTCTATTTTTCATTAATAAATTAGAATTAATAATCTTCAATCCGAAAGGTGACATCGCCAACTGTAATGATATCCCCCGGATGAAGTTCGCTTCCCTCCGGAGTCACCGGAGCTGAGTTGATATAAGTTCCATTCACCGACTCTTTCCAGTATCCCCTTCGTCCCTTCTCAGCGATCCATTGCCCGTCACGAATAAACCAGCGCCCTGTCCTGACATCCGTTTCGATCGTACAATGCCGACGTGAAATATAAGGGCTCTCGTTCTCCGGGATACATACGACATTCGAGTCTTCCCTCCCTATCGTGATCAGTCTTTTCCGGTCTCTGAACAAGTGACTCAGATCGTAGACCTTCCCATGTTCCAATCCCTGCATTACACGCATGGACAATCCTTTTTTTCCGGGTTCAGGTTTCCACCCTACCCATTGCTGAATATATGAAACAGGCTGTCCTTGAGGCATCTGATTAAGGACAGCGGTAGCCGATTGCATACGCTGCTTGAAATCCGGGATCAAGCAACCTTCGATCACTTTTTGCCAGACCGCACCATTTTCGGTACGTTCCAATAACCGCCTGTCCCAATTGCCGTTTTTCCCATTCCGCTGATAGGAGACCAAATCGTTATGGTCATTCAGTTCACCGAAAGGCAACTTGCCCGTCAGCAATTGATACATCATCACGCCGAAAGAGAAAATATCGGTTGTCGGAAGTACTGTCGCATCTCCTCGCAAACGGTTTACCTGCTCCGGGGGCATATAAGCATAGGTTCCGAAAATCTGTTGGGGACGCCCCAATATATTCCGTTCCGTCATTCGCTTGTTTCGATCGCCACTGATTCCAAAATCTGTCAAAGCAGCAGTTCCATCCTCCTTGATCAACACGTTTTCAGGTTTAAGGTCCCGATGTACCTTACCACTTTTGTGCAAATCGTTCAGCCCACAAAGAATCTCCCGTCCGACTTTGACCAGGTCGACAGAGTAACGTTCCATATATTGGGTAAGATTCCCTTTCGGACAATAGTCCATAACGATAAAAGGATTTCCGCACTCCAGCCCATGGCCAACTGAGTGAACCAAGAATCGGCTCTTTATCAACCCTGTCTCAAATTCCATGACGAAACGGTCCATCAAAGGCTTACGAAGTTCTGGGACTATTTCCCACAATTTCAACAACTTCAAAGCATACACCTGCGAACCGGGGCCCGTCACTTTGAACACTTTTCCGAAAGAACCTTCCCCTAAAACAAGGTCCACCCGATAGAGTCCGCCGATATATTGGCCAACCGTAAAATCACACCTGTTAACGACAACTCCGGACATGGCTATTCATTTGAGGTTATTCGTCAAACTCAAATCTCCTATTCCCCAACACAATAATGTCTCCGGGCTTTAGCTCTATTTTTTCGGTTGTATATACGAATGTAGTCTTTTGTTCACTCCTGTCCTGAAGATACCATTTCTTATTCTCGTAGGTCAAAACTGCTTGTTCTTTAGAAGTTATCGTCATATTACCTTCATCCGTATTGTCACGATTCAGGATGATCTCCTCACCTGAAAATACAAGCGGAGAGGTCACAGCTTCCTCATTCGTATTTGGTATCATGGAAAGACGGCATGCACACACCGGAGCCTGCATCTCCCATGGCGTAATCGTTTTCCTCCCATAACTCGAACGGGATTGCTTTACCGGTTCTTTCTTCTGCAGTTCATACCCACAATGCGAACAAAAGAATGCATCTTCTCGATTTTCATGGTTACACTTAGGACAATTCAAAGAATCGGATACTACACCTGCCGGAGCTTGTCGGGAACAGTTACAATTCGGGCATTCCGACATACCCGGCAAAAGAGGATAACCGCATTGAGGACAACTCTCACTATCCCCTTGTTCGCAAACTGTCGGCCTACCGACATTTATCCCTATATTCTCATTCACTGTACGCCGAGCATAAACATCCGTCACTGCATGTTCACGCATGGCATAATTTGATAACGGAGAATTACACTTCTCACAATTTAACCTGTCACCGGAATTCTCCCAACCGCAATTAGTACACCTCATAATTCGCCTTTTTTATATATACAAAAAAACAAATTCAAGGCATCACGCAAAAACAGCGACAATCACAAACAGGGATATCCGGTCATTTTACCAATCTATCAGGTCAAAACAAACCACTATCCAGACAAAACAAAGTCAGATTTTCTTATTTTGCCAAGATGCTTTCTTTAAATAAATGACACTTGCGACCAATAAACCGGTATAATACACCACCTCGGTCATGAAACAGATAGCAACCGGCATATGCAAGCGCATCCCGACCACATATATAAACAATGTATAGAAAACCAGGGTAGCCAGCTCCATCACAAAAGCCGAACGAGTATTTCCCGTACCCGTCACTCCGTTGAACACGATATTGGCAACCGCTCCGATCAGCAAAGCGCCTGAAATCACATAAAGGGAAGGGATCGAAGCTTGTATCAAAGTCACGTCATTGGTATAAACCGATAATATCGTAGAAGGAATCAGACAAGTGACAGACACAAAAACAGCCATGATTCCTAACGATATCCAGGTTATATGACGAATGATCGGGATAACCTGGTCCTTATGCCCCGCCCCGATGCTGTTACTCACAAACGTATTCGTTGCCGTCGATAAAGAATTGACAGGGATCAATAAAACGATGTAAACACTCCGGACAATATTCGCAACCGCCAGTTCCCGCTGCCCTAAATGTTCCACAGCCACAAACAACATGAAATAAGTACTGAGCGAAATAAAATATTGCAACATCGTAAATATAGAGATGTCTAACACACGCCCCAGCAATTTAACATCAAACGATCGGAACTGATTCAGTGCGTACTTCTTAATATCCACCGTCATCCGAGTATAAACCATATAAAACACGATAGACACCGCCTCCGCCATCACCGAAGCGATAGCCGCTCCTTTTATTCCCAATTCCGGAAAGCCGCAGTTACCGAATATCAGCAGGTAGTCCAGCAGCACATTCGTCAACGCCATCACAACAGCATTCAGTGTCAGCACCTTCGTCCGGGTAATACCGATAAACAAAGCACGGAACATCACATTCACAAAAGAGAAAAAGAACCCGAACACACGCCAGTCCAAGAATTCTTCCGTGGCATTCAGAATCGTATCGGAAGAAATCAGTACCCGCATAATATCCCCGGCAAACAGACGTGACAAAGTAAACATGACGGCAGCCAGCATAAGCAGGAAAAAGACACCCTGTATCATTACCGGCCCAACTTCCTTATAATTCCGCTCCCCATTACGGCGAGCCATGATGATCTGCGATCCGGTACTAAACCCAAAAGCGATCGTAAAGGCACATATATAATATAAGCCGCCCATTGCCGAAGCTCCTAACTCGATTTCACCGACCCGGCCCAAAAACGCGGTATCCGTCACATTAATGACATTCTGTGCCAGAAGACTCAAAAAGATTGGATAACTAACATTCCAAATTTGCCTGTTTGTGTACATATAATATTATTTACGAAGGAAATCCATACTCATAAAAAAAGCCCGCCACATCAGGCGAGCTTCTTCTTTATATGCTATCGCATTTATTTTTCAGCTACCGATGCTTCAATCAGTTTATTGGTTGCCGTATCAGGAAACACAACCGACGGCTTAAATGTTTTCGCCTCCTCAAAATCCATCAAGGCATACGACATAATAATGATGATATCGCCAGGCTGTGCCTTACGGGCAGCAGCTCCGTTCAGACAAACGACTCCCGAACCTCGTTCACCTTTAATGATATACGTTTCAAAACGTTCACCGTTATTATTATTCACAATAGCGACCTTTTCGTTGGCAATCAGATTGGCGGCATCCAGCAAATCCTCGTCAACAGTGATACTTCCTATATAATTCAGATTGGCTTCCGTTACCGTTACCCGGTGAATCTTTGATTTAACTACTTCTATAAACATACGATCTGATTTATGATTTATGATTTATGAATTATTTAGCTACGCTTGTTTCTTCCATATAAAACTTATGATTATTCAGGAAACAAATCATCATTCATAAATCATAAATCTATATTTAGTACTTAATATTATCTATCAGACGAACCTCTCCGCAATATACCGTAATACATCCTACCGGATAAGTCGTATCGGACCAGTTCTTGATGGACTCCATCGTATTGCCATCTACAATCTCATAGTATTCCACACGCATAATAGGATCGGCATTTATTGTGTTGACAACATAGTCGATCACCTCCTGCACACTCTTTTCGGGCACAAAGTTAGTACTTTCTTTTAACGTACGAGCTATTAACGGAGCTTTTTGACGTTGTTCGGGTGTCAAGCGCACATTACGGCTACTCAAAGCCAAACCGTCTGCCTCGCGCAAAATCGGACAGTCGTTGATTTTCACCGGTATATCCAATTGCTTCACCATAGCACGGATCACAGCGATCTGCTGGAAATCTTTTTCACCAAAATAGGCATTATCCGGTTCGACTACATAAAAAAGTTTGCTCACGATCTGAGCAACCCCATTGAAATGTCCGGGACGGCGCGCCCCTTCCATTACGGCCGAAACAGTGCCGAAATCGAATGTGCGGGTATCTGGCTCCGGATACATTTCTTCTGCCGACGGCGCAAATACATAATCGCAACCGACCGGCTCCAACAGAGTACAGTCTTTATCCAACGTACGAGGATACGTTTCAAGGTCGTGCTTGTCGTTAAACTGGGTTGGATTGACAAAAACACTGACTACACACACGTCATTTTCTTTCACACAACGTTCAACCAGGCTCAAGTGTCCGTCATGCAATGCTCCCATAGTGGGAACAAAGCCAATTTGTTTGTTATTACGCTTTTCTTCAGCGAGATAACTCTTCAATTCTTTAATACTGTTTACTATTTTCATCCTTTAGATGCTTATTGACGGTGCAAAGCAAATAAATAATTGCGGTAAATGAAAGAATTTTTGTATCTTTGTAGCGTCTTTATAAAACTAGTTTACAGAATGGATGCAAAAAAAATCTTGTTTATAGCTCAAGAAATAACACCCTACCTTCCCGAATCAGAGATTGCAACGATATGCAGAAACCTGCCACAAGGCATACAGGAGCGTGGTCGCGAAATTAGGACTTTCATGCCCAAGTTCGGTAGCATTAACGAACGCCGCAACCAGTTGCACGAAGTAATCCGGCTTTCGGGTATGAATCTCATCATTGATGATACCGATCACCCGCTGATCATAAAGGTAGCATCCATTCAGGCAGCCCGCATGCAAGTATACTTCATTGATAATGAAGATTTCTTCCAAAGAAAACATACTATCAGCGACGATGATGGAAACGAATACGAGGATAACGACGACCGTTCGATCTTCTACGTTCGTGGTGTATTGGAAACAGTGAAAAAACTCCGTTGGATACCGGACGTCATTCACTGTCATGGTTGGATGTCAGCGCTAACAGCCCTGTACATCAAACGTATGTATGCTGACGATCCTTGCCTCAAAGATGCAAAGATCGTATACTCTATTTATAACGATGACTTCAAAACACCGTTCAGAAAAGAATTTGCAAGCAAGTTAAAAATGGATGGAGCCAAGGACAGCGACCTGAAAGGCATCAAAGCCGATACAAGCTTCACCGGGCTGACCAAGCTCGCCATCGATTTCGCAGATGGTGTGATACAGGGTAGTGAAACGATCAATCAAGATGTGTTGGATTATATTGCCACTAAAAAGCACACTCCATTCCTGCCTTATCAGTCGCCGGACGTTTATATGGATAAATTCAACGAATTCTACGATGTCATATTAGGCACAAAATAAATTTAGAGACATGAAAATCAAGCTTTTTATACTTGGCCTGAGTCTCGGAATCTCGATTCTGAGCGGGTGTAATGATGATTTGACGCAGGTAGGAACAGGTATTCAACCGGAGAATGACAGACCGCTGGTATATGCGGACACATTTTACATGAAAGCAAAAACATTACAGACTGATTCTGTCTATGCCCGGACAATTTACGGTTCATTAGGGGAAATATACGATCCTTTGTACGGAAACCTGAAGTCTGATTTTATGTGCCAGTTCTACTGTCCGGAAAATTTCCGGTTCAGGTATACACCCTACAACGGCATAATAGATTCGGTCGAATTTAAAATATATTATAGCCGAAGCTGGACAGGTGATTCTCTAACTCCGATGCGTGCACAACTATACGAAGTAACAACTCCGCTAACGAGAGATTTTTATACGAATATCGATCCGGAACAATACTGCAATATGCAGAAATCATTAGGTATGCAGACATATACGGCACGTGATCTAAGTGTTTCGGACTCTCTTTGGAATGATAAAAATTCAAACAACGTACTGACTTATCAACCGAGAATAACCATCCGCATGCCCCAGGAAGTAGGTCAACGTTTCTATGACGCGACAATCAAAACTCCGGAAGTTTTTAATGACCAGAATACGTTCAATCAGTTCTTTCCCGGTATTTATGTCACAAATACATACGGTACAGGAAACATCCTGAACATTGAAAGTACCCAGATGAACATTTACTATAAGCACACGGTAAAAGGCTCTGCCGACCAGGATTCAATCGTACAGGCTTGGGAGACTTTCAGTGCGACATCTGAAGTTATCCAGTTGAACAGATTCAAGAATACAGACATCAGCCATCTGCTGGAACCCAATGATAGCATCGCTTATCTGAAAAGTCCGGCAGGCGTATATACCCAGTTGACAATCCCGGCACAAGATATTGCTCCTATTATCCAAGGACGTATTGTCAGCAATGTGGACCTTTCTTTAAAAGCCCTTCCGCAAGAAGACTGGAAATTTGCATTTGAAGCTCCGGACAACGTGCTGATACTTCCGAAAGACTCAATGGATACATTCTTCAAAAACAATAATGTAGAAAATAACATCACTTCCTTCCGGGGATCTTATGTGGCTTCGACCCGAACCTACTCATTTGGAAACATAGCCAAGCTGCTTAAAACCCACATAGAGAACTCTCCGGATGAAGATCTGGTTATCAACGTTATCCCCGTACAGCGCAGAGTAGGAACGACAACCAACTACTACGGGCAGACAAGCGAATACACTGTCGCCATCGAGAACTATTTGAAACCTTCCGGTGTAAAACTACGTATCGACAAAGACGCAATGGAAATGCGTATCGTAACAATTGAATATAGATAAGCAAGACTGACTATTTATTATCTATCAGATATAAAAAAACCGGGGTTCCTTTTAGGGAATCCCGGTTTTCATTTATTACTTTACCTTTATTCAGCAGCCGTTTTTTTCGCTGCTTTTTTCTTATACTTATCAAGCTCTTTCTGTAACTTTTCAATCTCTTCACCCTGGTTCTTAATCGTTGTAAGAAGCGAATTCAACTCTTCGTTCTCTATCTCAACAGGATACAAAGCATCTACACGGCTGATAAAATCACCTAATATATTCATATAATTGGTAAACGCATCATACGGAGAATCATAAATACCACGATT
>ENA-ORNR01001421-ORNR01001421.1-human-gut-metagenome-genome-assembly--contig:-NODE-1421-length-21834-cov-4.837045_pt1 | contig 21834 bp, 18 predicted proteins | sample MGYA00242114_ERZ509020 | MGnify/ENA primary metagenome ERZ509020 (study PRJEB26280, sample SAMEA2338758) | human gut metagenome | biome: human gut; feature: human-associated habitat; material: faeces...
TTTTTCATTGGTTAAAGTTAAGGGTTAGTGTAGAAGGCCGCCGGATGTGAATCCCGTGGCCTTCGTTTTTTATAATCCTGACCAGCTCATCGTTAATTTGGCAATTGTCTTATGGCTTAGTTTTGAAACAAAATCGGCGGAGGTATTGGTTTGGGTTACTATCATGGCTATGCATTCCCAATCTTTATCCGCTTACGACGCCTTTCAATCGAAGATTTGAGGAAAATAGAATATATGTACCAGTATCAAAGATATTAAAGTGGTTCACAGATTAACTTGTAACCGATTCCTCTTACGTTCAAGATCTTGATGCGAGAGTCTTTGTCCAATTTGTGGCGCAGCTTGGTGATGAAAACATGCAGGCTGCGTGCATTATAAAAGCTGTCGTCTCCCCATAGGCTCAGCAGAATGTCCTTGCTGTAGATCGGCTGGTTCTCGTTTTCGCATAGGCGTTTCAATATTTCGGATTCTTTGTAGGAGAGTTTGTCGCTTTCTCCGGCTATCAGCAAGGTCTGGACTTTCGGGTAGAAAGTGTAAAGCCCGATCTCGTAGAATTCGGTTCTTCCCTCCTCCTGTTTATATTTGATCAGGAGGGCTTTAGCGCGAACGACCAATTCACGCAGACTGAACGGTTTGCGAACATAGTCGTTGGCTCCTAATTCGAAGCCGAAGACGATGTCATCTGTTGAAGAACGGGCACTCAGGAAGAGTACAGGCACTTCTTTATTCTCCTTCCGTATCCGCCGGATCATTTCGAACCCGTCTATTTCCGGCATCATGACATCCGCGATAATCAGGTCGGGAGCATACTTGTAGAAACGATCGATCCCCTGCAGGCCGTTTCCTGCCGTTATGACTTGGAAGTCTTCTTCTTCCAGTGCATCTTTGATGATCATGGACAGGCTCGCTTCGTCTTCAACCAATAATATCGATTTCTTGTCTTTCATGTGTTTGCGGTAATGTGATTATGAAGCAACTTCCCTTTCCGGGCTGGCTTTCTACCCGGATCGTACCGTTGTGCATGTGTATCATTGTCTTGACATAAAACAGCCCGATGCCGTACCCTCTTACGGGAGGTCGCTTGCTGTTGGAAACCCGGTAGAATTTATCGAAGATATGTGCCAGGTGTTCTTCTTCTATTCCGATGCCGTTGTCGGTAATGCGGATGATGACCGAACCGTTGCGCTCTTCTGCCGTTATCTGGATGTGCGGACTATCACCGGAATATTTGATGGCATTGTCCAGAATGTTGCTCAAGATGTTGTAAAGATGTGTTCTGTCGGCTTCCAGTATAATCCTGTCCGGCATGGATTCCAGCCCGACATGAAAGGGTTTGGAGGATTTGATGCTCTGTTGTTCGACGATTTTATCGAGCAACCCGTTCAGGTCTACTCTTTCGTATTTAAGTTTGAAATCCTTTTTACGTTCCAGGCCGAGTGAAAGAATTTGCTCGACCATATTGCCGAGACGTAGCACTTCCTCGTGACAGATATGCAAGTATTTGTTTGTCTTTTCTTTGTTTCCGGTTATGTTGTAATGGATCATGGCTTCGATTGCTGCATAGGTGATTGCTATCGGGGTTTTCAATTCATGCGTGACATTGTGCGTAAAGTCATCTTTCAGTTGTTCCACTGTCTTTTGGTGGATCAGGAACCAGAACATATAAGCGAAAGAGAGGATCAGGATCAACAGGATCAGGAATGAAGAGAATAGGATGCCCGACATCATCCGGATCGTATCCCACCGGGTTGGTTCGGTATAAACCAGATAAGCCCTTTTATGATAGGTCGTGTATTCCCATTTGTGTAGGTCGTATTCTGTCTTGTCCAGGTCTGCCGGAACGGATGAGGCGATGATCGAACTGTCTTCCAGATTCCACATTTCGGTATGATGGCGAATATCCAGCCCCCTCTTTTGCAGGTGGGAGGACAGGATGCTGTCGAACTTTGCAAGGTCGACCGGTTTGACCGAATCGATCACTTCATGTAGAGCTTGCTGCATCTGTAAGCCTAACTCTCCTAACGACCTGAAATCGTTACCGACCTCCACTGCCGTGCTTTTTAGCATTTTACCCGCTTCGTTACGGAGTGTCTGGCTCCGGTATCGGGGATGATAGATATTCGTATCTAAAGGCTGCACGCTCAGTTCGGGAATAACCGAATCCTTGTCAGGAAACCGGGTACTGAGAGCCGCACCGCCTTTCGTATCGGCAATGGCGGATGTCTCTCTTTGCCTGTGCGTGACCCTGCTGAGGAAATCGGCCCGATTGAACAGTTCGATATGATCTGCATTTTTGATCGCCATCCGGATCTCTTCCTGGTTCTGCTTTTGCCGTGAGTGGTAGAGGCCGGTTATCCAGAATAGCTGATAGATGAAGAGGCCGGACAACGACAGGATGACCAGAACGATTACATATTTGAACGAAGATTTCATGTAAACAAATGTAGGGAAAGTTTATCTGATCCGGTTTATTTGGTAAGACTAAATAACATTCGTGCGGGGGGATGTTATATAGTCTTACCAAAAAGAGGCAAAGTTTGGAACTCTCGTTTCCGAATATAACCTTTACAAGAAAAAATAATACGATGAAGCATTTCTATCATTATTTGTTGACCGTTTTTCTGGCAGGGCAAGTACCTGGATGGGGGCAGAACGCAACGGAAAAGAAACACATCTTCGTGAACGACAGTATAACCGTAGATCTTCCGGAGGTGTTTGTAAAAGCGGAACGGCCGCTGGTGAAAGTGTCGGAAGGCAAGTTGCAGTACGACATTCCGAACCTGGTAAAAGATAAACCGGTCGATAACGCTTTTGATGTGATAGGCGAATTGCCCGGTATACAAAAAGATGGGGATAAGGTGTCGATTATCGGAACCCCTTCGACCTCGATCCTGATCAACGGACGCAAAAGTTCGATGACAGCGGAACAATTGGCTGGCTTATTGAAATCCACATCTTCATCCAAAGTAAAACAAATAGATGTGATGTATAGCACGCCTCCCCGGTTTGGCGTGAAAGGTGCATCCATCAATGTCGTAATAGAAAATGACAAATCTTTGAAAGACGTGCTGAAGGGGGAAATCTCTTTGACGGGTAAGCAAGGTTATTTCTTTTCTCCATCCGGTCAGGCGAACCTTTCGTATATCGGGAAGAATTACTCGGCTGATATCTCTTATTCGGCCGCTTATGATCATGGACGCCAGGAAGAGGAAATGATTGCCCGACCGACTGTAAACGATCGCCCGTACGATATTAGGCAGGATGACTGGTATAATAATGTAAGCCTTTCTCACAATATACGGGGAGCTTTCGATTTCGATTTGAAAAGTAAAGACCGCTTGTCACTTTCCTATACCGGCCGTTTTTACGACCCGGATAAAGTATCGAGAAGAGGCGCGTTGACCGAGTTTGTCGATATCCGGCGGGTAGAGACGGAGCTGGAATTGTCCGGCGCTTCGAATCTGCATAATGCCCGGATGGATTATATCGGTCATAAAGGGTTCAGAGCCGGGATGGATTATACTTTTTATAAGAATGACGACAAGCAACATTTGGTTAATGACTTTGAAAAAGAGGAAGAGCAGACAATCTCAACTCTGTCTTCCCAGCAGGTACAACGTGTTGATCTTTATATGAACGACAGTCGTAAATTGAAAAAAGAATGGATGTTGGATTACGGAGTAGATGCTTCTTTTTCCGATACCCGTAACGAGTCCGGTCAGTCGATCAATGGTGGGAATGCTCCTGAAGGAACTTTCCGCCTTAAACAAAAAGATTATTCAATGGGTGCTTTTGCCAGTTTTACGAAACAATTCGGGAAAAAGGTTTCATTGAATGCATCCCTTTCCTTGCAGTATTATAAAGCATCCGTCGATTCGGCAGGAAAGAAAAAGACATTATGGAACAGGGCCGGCCTTTTCCCTCAATTGAATTTTACTTACAAGGTGGCTCCGTCCGGTATGCTGATGTTTTCCTTTTCGAGTGATAAAACCTATCCGTCCTATTGGATGACTACTCCTACTACCTATTATATGAATGTCTACAGTTCTATAATCGGGAACCCGGACCTGAAGCCGCAGCTCTCTTATTCGATGCAACTGAATTATGTCCTGAAGAGCAAGTATGTATTCGGCTTATTTACAAATATACAGCCCGATAAAATACAACAGATGACGTACCAGCGCCACGATGAGTTGAGGTCCGTATTCCAGACAGTGAATATGGATATCTACAATATGTACGGAGCGGTCGCCGTCATCCCTTTCAGGCCTTTTGATTTTATGAGTTCCAGGCTGACGCTGATGGGCTGTGCCATTCATAACAAAGGGACGCTTTATGATGTCTTTTTCGACCGTAAAAAACTGTTTGGCCGGGCCGAATTGAACAATACCTTCTACCTGACCGAAGACCGGAACTTGTTGTTGGAGTTGCGGGGCTATTGTATATCTCCGGTCATACAGGGATTGTATGATGTCGATCTGATATACAACGTGTCGGCCGGTCTGACCTGGACATTCGCGAAAAAGAAGATGCGCCTGACGGTTCGGGGTAATGATTTGTTCGAGGGAGGCAATCCCGTTACCCGTGTGGATGAACAGGGGCAGAAAAGCCGCATGAAACTGTGGCAGGATAGCCGGAATGTGACACTGACATTACGGTATAGTTTCGGTGGCTACAAAGAGAAAAAGGCAAAAGAGGTAGACACTTCACGTTTGGGGACGGGGATTTGATATGCTTGCTGTCCAAATACCGGGATGAATCAACTGATGGCGGAAATGTTGGGAGGTATAGTAAATAAGTCTTGAAGAACAATTGTTTGTGTTATTATATTTTATACCTTTAGCGCTGACTTGCTAATGCTATCCTGTACCTCTTAGTTAGTTATCCTGTACACCCTGGTAAACCATCCTGTACATCTTGACCGATTATCCTGTACAGGCTGTTGTTACTGAGTGGTTACTAATAAGATATAGGATGGTAACCTTTGAGATAAATCGTGTTAATGTTAAATCTAATAGAAAGATAATAGTATGGCGGTAAGATACAAGCTGACAAAAATCAATGACAATATTACTGATAATAAGACGGTAAAGTATTCGGTAACGACGGTAAGCTATGACAATGTGAATTTGGATGCTTTAGCCGAGCAAATAGCCGGATCCAGTACATTTTCCTACGGCGAAGTGAAAGGACTTGTGGAAAATCTGACTATTCTGATTGCGGAAGCTCTGGAAGGCGGCAATACCGTGACGATCGACGGTTTGGGAACATTTTCCGTAACTGCCCGACCCAACCGTGAAGTGGAAGATCCGTTGAAAATCCGTGCCGAATCTATTAAGCTGAAAGGAATTGGCTTCAAACCCAGCCCGAAACTGAAGGAGAGGCTGAGAAGTATTGAGTTTACGAGGATGAAATAGGTTTTATACATAAAGTTTACGGGAAGTATTTGCCATTTGCAATCTTACCAGGTAATAATTTGTATAATAGTTTGTTATTCCATTGCAAATATCTTTTTGAGTTTGCAATGGAGTTTGTCATTAGTCATAAAACAAAAGTTGCACAAATGAGTCCGGATATGAAAATAACACAAGTGAAGAGTAATGGTAAGTCTTTGAAAAATATAGAGTTGCCAGATGTGATGACTGCGATAAGATCCGGCGAACAAGCCAGGGTGGTGAATGAACATCGGGGGATATTATCCTCTTCAATGCCTGGCGATCGGAACATTCATGCGACGGATATTCCTGTTTTGCTTTTTGCCGCCCGGTTCAGGAAAAAGGAAAGCAGGATAGAGTATCAGGTGTATAACGGGCTGGTGCTGATGGATGTCGGCAATCTGGCGGATAGGGAAGAGGCCGTGGAGGTGAAGCGACTCGCTTCCTTAGCCCCGCAGACAATGGCTGCCTTTGTCGGTTCGAGCGGGAAGAGCGTGAAAATACTGGTTCCTTTTGTGTTGCCCGACGGTTCCCTTCCGGAAAAGAGGGAGTTGGCCGAGTTGTTTCATGCGGTGGCCTACAGGCGTGCAGTGGCCTTTTATCAGGCTCATCTGCAACGTCATATAGAGATGGGGGAGGAGGCATCGTTGGAAAGAGGATGCCGCCATTCTTTTGATCCTGGTTTATATTATAATCCGTCGGCCACACCGTTGATTCAGGAGCAACCGATGCAGATGCCTGCCGAACCGACCTATCGGGAGGTGGTGGCCAAAGAGGAAGATCCGCTTTTGCGCATGATGCCCGGATATGACCGCAGTCGTATCGTTTCCCGTTTTTATAATGCCTGTATGTTGGACGCCCTCGAAAAGACGGGTGGCTTGGATGAAGGAAAAGAGGTCAGGCCTTTCCTGACAAGGTTGGCTGAAAATTGTTTTCGCTCCGGTATTCCGGAAGAGGATGTGGTTCGCTGGACAAAGATTAGCCGGAATCTCGAACTGTTTGAAGAGGAGATCCGGGAGACGGTTCACATGGTGTACCAACTGTCGAAGTGTTTCGGGAAGAAGCCGGTGATGCCTGCCGAGCAACTGCTTTCGATAAAGACGGACGAGTTTATGAAACGGCGGTATGAGTTCCGGCGGAATATGCTGGCAGGCGAAGTGGAGTTCCGGGCAAGAGGTTCGTACTATATCCATTTTGCCCCGGTTACCGAAACGGTTCTAAATAGCATCGGTCTGAATGCGCAGGCCGAAGGGCTGGCTCTTTGGGATCGCGATGTGAAGCGGTATGTTTATTCCGACAGGGTTCCGGTCTTTTATCCGTTGGAAGATTATCTGGAATATTTGCCGGAGTGGGACGGTAAGGATCATATACGTGCACTGGCCGATACGCTGCCGACCGCTAATGCCCAGTGGCGCAATCTGTTTTATATCTGGTTCCTGAGTATGACCGCCCACTGGTACAGGCGCGAGCATTTGCATGCAAACAGTTCGTTGCCTTTGCTGGTCGGTCCGCAGGGATGTGGCAAGTCCACCTGGTGTCGGAATTTGTTGCCGCCTTCGCTTCGTATGTATTATACGGATAGCATTGATTTCAGTAACAAACGGGATGCCGAACTGATGCTGACTCGTTTTGCCTTGATCAATATCGATGAATTCGATTCGGTCAGTTCCGCTTACCAGAGCTTTTTAAAGAATGTCTTGCAAAAGCCGGTTGTCAACGCTCGCCAGCCTTATAAGCGAAGTATTCAGGCATTGCACCGGTATGCCTCTTTTATCGCGACCTGCAACAATTACGATCTGTTGACCGATCCGACCGGAAGCCGGCGTTTTATCTGTATCGAGATATCCGGTACGATAGATAATTCAACGTCAATAAACTATGAACAGTTGTATGCCCAGGCAGTGGCTGCTTTAAAGAATGGCGAACGTTATTGGTTTACTTCCGAAGAGGAGTTCTCGACAACTCGTAACAATGAAGTATTCCAGCAACTGCCTGTCGAAGAACAGTTGTTTCTTCAGTACTTTCGTGCCGCCCGGCCGGGAGAGGAGAGTCTGGAATTATCCGCCATTGAAATTCTCCAGTATCTGCAAAGTGAAAGTGGCATTAAGTTGGGCAATAAACGGTTGACCTACTTCGGCCGCCTGCTCCAGAAGAATAAGATCCCTTCACGCCGCACGATGAAAGGAACTTGCTATTCGGTGGTGAAGGTGGGATAATGTAGGGTGGATAACAAATGTTATTGCAAATGAAAAAGAGTTTGCAATGAAGTAATAGATTGTTATATAGCTACTTATAGGTCGCTATTGCAAATGGCGAATGGATAGCAGAAAATTATTATATGAAATGATGAAAGAACAAGATTTTATAGCGCATGTCAGAGTAGAAGAGGATGCTTTCCGGATACAGACGGTGAAGGAACATTCAGTCGGTACGGCCACATTAAGCGAATCGTTTGCATCTGTTTTCGGGGCGGCGGCTTGGGGAAAGCAGAATGGCTGGTGGCATGATATGGGGAAATATACAAAGAATAGTTTTCAACCTTATATCCGTAACGCATCCGGCATGGCAGTGGAACAGAAAGTAGTGGATAAACCCGACCATTCCTCGGCTGGAGCGATTCTGGCGAGAGAAAAATTGCCGGGTTATTATCCTCCATTGGCTTATTGTATAGCCGGACATCATTCGGGATTGCTGGACTGGACTTCTTCCGGGGAGGCCAATTTGAATAGACGTCTGTCTAAAACAGATTGCTACCAGGAGATGCTGAAAGATGCACCGGAAGAGATGCAAGAGGTGGTTGCTTCGTTAGACCAGCCTTTGATTGATGATTTTGAGAAGGATATACATCAATGGATTCGCATGTTGTTCTCTTGCCTGGTTGATGCCGACTACTTGGATACGGAGCGGTTTATGCATCCGGAACAAGCAGCCAGGCGTGGGCAATATGATTCTATGGAAACGTTGAAGGATCGGTTTGATGTCTATATGGAATCGCTTACGGCAAATGCACCAGCATCTTTCATCAATGAGAAACGGGCGGCTATCCTGTCCCGTTGCCGGAAGATGGCCGAGAGCCTTCCCGGCTTTTTTAGCCTGACAGTTCCGACAGGTGGGGGAAAGACATTGGCGTCGATGGCTTGGGCACTCCTCCACGCCGTTCGTTACAAAAAAAAACGGATTATCATCGTTATTCCTTATACGAGTATTATTGTACAGACGGCTGCCGTGCTCCGGGATATTTTCGGAGCGGAGAATGTGGTGGAGCATCATAGTAATTTGCAACAGGATAGTAACGACGAACGGTCCCCTTCTTTGCTGGCAACGGAAAATTGGGATGCTCCGATCATTGTGACGACAAATGTGCAGTTCTTTGAATCGCTGTATGCTTGCCGCACTTCGCGATGCCGGAAATTGCATAATATCTGTAACTCTGTTGTTATTCTGGATGAGGCGCAGATGTTACCGGTTGAGTTTTTGCACCCCATACTGGATGTCTTGCAGAGCTTGCAAGCCTCTTTTAAAGCCAGTATTTTGTTTACTACGGCCACATTACCCGTTTTTTCCGGTCGGATCGGAACAGGACCGGGGGCTTTTGACGGACTGAAAACTCCCGTGACAGAAATTACTTCTGTGCATGATAATTTGTTTGAGGCTTTTAAACGGGTGGAGCTGCATTGGCCGGAACCAGGCACAACCACTAACTTCGATGAACTTGCCGACGAGCTGTCCGGGTATGATTGTGTGCTATGTATTGTAAATACCCGTAAGGACGCGCGCGAGCTTTACCGGCGGATGCCTGAAGGAACTTTACATTTGTCGCGTATGATGTGCTCCGCGCATATCATGGAAGTTATAAAATTGATCAAGCAGAAATTGAAGGACAATGAACCAGTCCGTGTGATAAGTACGCAGTTGGTTGAAGCCGGGGTAGATATTGATTTCCCTGTAGTATACCGTGCTTTTGCCGGTCTGGATTCAATCATACAGGCGGCAGGAAGATGTAACCGGGAAGGCAAATTGAATCATGTGGGTAAATTAGGTCAGGTTTTTGTCTTTAATTTGGAGAATACTCTTTTGCGTGGTTTGATGGGAAAGGGAGCGGCTGCTTTGCGGGAGATACTGTCTGTTTCCGATGGGAGCGACTTGTTTTCTCCGGAGTGTATGGCTCAATATTTCAGCTTATTCTATAGCAATTGTAACACCTTTGATAAGGCTAATATAAAAGGTCTGTTATATAAAGGTTTTGCAGAAATGCACTTTATGTTTGCAACTGCTGCAGAGAAGTTCCGGTTGATAGACGATAAAGACTCGGTATCCATCTTGGTCGGCTATGGTGATGGTGCAACCTTACTGGAGGAACTGAAGCGGATTGGCCCGGAATTTTGGTTGTTACGTAAGCTACAGCAGTATAGCGTATCCATTAGAAAATGGGATTTCGAACAGTTATGTAAACAGGGAACAGTGGGAGTGTATGCTGGGATTTTTATATTGGAAGATGGAAGGTGTTATGATGAACGGGCCGGATTGGTTTTGGACGGTGCTTGGGTAGAGGAACTACTGTTGATGTGATAGGTGTTACAGATTGAGTTGGTTATAATAGTGCGTTTGGATTGAAATGTGTCTGAATTACAACAATAACATTACCGTCGCATCCTTTACGGGTGCGACGGCTATGACACGTGTATCAACTTCTGGCCAATGCACGTACCTATATAAGGTACGACAGACTCCGAAGGACACGCGTACCGGTTGTCAACTGTTTCAATCCACGTACCTATATAAGGTACGACCAAGTATGACAGCTCTTTCAACGGCTCGTCCATTGTTTCAATCCACGTACCTATATAAGGTACGACCAACAACCGACTATATGTTATAAAACATATAACGGTTTCAATCCACGTACCTATATAAGGTACGACAAACGGTAAGACCGTCCTTTAAATTACCGTCAGTTTCAATCCACGTACCTATATAAGGTACGACTACCGCTATACTTAATAATAAGCGTTTTGACCTTGTTTCAATCCACGTACCTATATAAGGTACGACAATGATTCATTTGATGGCAATAGATGTACAATATAAGTTTCAATCCACGTACCTATATAAGGTACGACGCTTCCATATCCTCTAAAGGGGGTAAATTCAAAGTTTCAATCCACGTACCTATATAAGGTACGACAAAGCGGCATATTCAAGTATGTTTACCCGTTCCTGTTTCAATCCACGTACCTATATAAGGTACGACATATCACGCTTTCGACCTCCCTACTCTTTTCCATGTTTCAATCCACGTACCTATATAAGGTACGACAAAAGGCCTTGGGCTTTGATCGTATTTATATTCGTGTTTCAATCCACGTACCTATATAAGGTACGACATGAATTGGGAATAAGGAGTAAGAGACAAACAGGTTTCAATCCACGTACCTATATAAGGTACGACGCAGGCCCTATTATGGCTACTCCTACCGCTATGGTTTCAATCCACGTACCTATATAAGGTACGACTTTCTTTCCCTGCATTATCCTGTCTATCCTTTACAGTTTCAATCCACGTACCTATATAAGGTACGACTTGCAAACTTATTACGCTACTGTTATCACTGTCAAGTTTCAATCCACGTACCTATATAAGGTACGACATAGCATTAGCTCCAAGTGTTTTATCCGTCTCAAGTTTCAATCCACGTACCTATATAAGGTACGACCATTTTTCAGGATCATCTTCTCCTGCCACAATAGTTTCAATCCACGTACCTATATAAGGTACGACCGCACCTCTTTTTATTACACTTACATACAATCCTGTTTCAATCCACGTACCTATATAAGGTACGACGGAACGGTTTTTTGTGTTTTATTCCTGTTTTATCAGTTTCAATCCACGTACCTATATAAGGTACGACAAGGCCTTGGATTTTGATCGTATCTACATCCGTGTTTCAATCCACGTACCTATATAAGGTACGACTTAAAGGGGTCACAAAACTCATCCGTATAGTATTGTTTCAATCCACGTACCTATATAAGGTACGACCAATGGCGCGCTTTTGGCGTCTACCGGCTCCAATAGTTTCAATCCACGTACCTATATAAGGTACGACGTCGCCTGTGTGTCAGATAAAGAAACAGGATTTGTTTCAATCCACGTACCTATATAAGGTACGACTTTCATTTGTATGTTATCGTTCAAAATAACACCGTTTCAATCCACGTACCTATATAAGGTACGACCATGTTCCTTCATTATCATTTGAGCCGTACCTATCTGTTTCAATCCACGTACCTATATAAGGTACGACATCTGAACCTTATAAAAGTCAGACTGTGTTCTTGTTTCAATCCACGTACCTATATAAGGTACGACTATTTGGAAAGAATCTTTTGTTAAGACGCATGTTGTTTCAATCCACGTACCTATATAAGGTACGACGCATCAATAGTCAGGGCATATTCCATTCTCGTAGTTTCAATCCACGTACCTATATAAGGTACGACCAAGATGTTGCTTTTGACGCATATACTCAGTTTTTGTTTCAATCCACGTACCTATATAAGGTACGACTTCAACCGGACTATGATGTTGCTACTGTACGCCAGTTTCAATCCACGTACCTATATAAGGTACGACCCATTGGCGAAAAAATACCTAAATCACCAGCAGGTTTCAATCCACGTACCTATATAAGGTACGACCAACAACCGACTATATGTTATAAAACATATAACGGTTTCAATCCACGTACCTATATAAGGTACGACAAACGGTAAGACCGTCCTTTAAATTACCGTCAGTTTCAATCCACGTACCTATATAAGGTACGACTACCGCTATACTTAATAATAAGCGTTTTGACCTTGTTTCAATCCACGTACCTATATAAGGTACGACAATGATTCATTTGATGGCAATAGATGTACAATATAAGTTTCAATCCACGTACCTATATAAGGTACGACGCTTCCATATCCTCTAAAGGGGGTAAATTCAAAGTTTCAATCCACGTACCTATATAAGGTACGACAAAGCGGCATATTCAAGTATGTTTACCCGTTCCTGTTTCAATCCACGTACCTATATAAGGTACGACATATCACGCTTTCGACCTCCCTACTCTTTTCCATGTTTCAATCCACGTACCTATATAAGGTACGACAAAAGGCCTTGGGCTTTGATCGTATTTATATTCGTGTTTCAATCCACGTACCTATATAAGGTACGACATGAATTGGGAATAAGGAGTAAGAGACAAACAGGTTTCAATCCACGTACCTATATAAGGTACGACGCAGGCCCTATTATGGCTACTCCTACCGCTATGGTTTCAATCCACGTACCTATATAAGGTACGACTTTCTTTCCCTGCATTATCCTGTCTATCCTTTACAGTTTCAATCCACGTACCTATATAAGGTACGACTTGCAAACTTATTACGCTACTGTTATCACTGTCAAGTTTCAATCCACGTACCTATATAAGGTACGACATAGCATTAGCTCCAAGTGTTTTATCCGTCTCAAGTTTCAATCCACGTACCTATATAAGGTACGACCATTTTTCAGGATCATCTTCTCCTGCCACAATAGTTTCAATCCACGTACCTATATAAGGTACGACCGCACCTCTTTTTATTACACTTACATACAATCCTGTTTCAATCCACGTACCTATATAAGGTACGACGGAACGGTTTTTTGTGTTTTATTCCTGTTTTATCAGTTTCAATCCACGTACCTATATAAGGTACGACTGTTACCAAGTAGCCATAAGAGCCGGCATGTAATACGTTTCAATCCACGTACCTATATAAGGTACGACATTGGTTATTGTTGCACTTGTTTTTGTAATCATCTGTTTCAATCCACGTACCTATATAAGGTACGACTTGGGAATGACTTCCACATCCATACCTCGCAGAAAGTTTCAATCCACGTACCTATATAAGGTACGACAAAAGATTAGCTTGTTTGCAAAGAAGGCTTTCAAGTTTCAATCCACGTACCTATATAAGGTACGACAGGCGACCACTCTGTATTCTTACAAAACACAAGTAGTTTCAATCCACGTACCTATATAAGGTACGACTCCAAAGCAATTCTTTCGCCGTAACATTCTTTTGGTTTCAATCCACGTACCTATATAAGGTACGACATTTTCGCAATGTTAATGCCTATCAACGTTATCTCGTTTCAATCCACGTACCTATATAAGGTACGACAATAGCACCGATATTGTTAACTAATTAAACATTCGTTTCAATCCACGTACCTATATAAGGTACGACTGCATTACAAATAATGCAAACATTTACAGTCTGTTATCAATGCATTTATGCGATAATAAACTTTTTGGATTTTTTATTGATGAAATAAAACTAATAGGAGTGTTTAATAGGCTAATAATCAATGATTGCGAAAACTCCAGCTTTTTGTTAATGCTTAATGTTCGCAAACAGTTATATTATAAGTTCATCTTCTACATTATAGGATGTGACGACACCTATGTATTCAACTCTTTTAGAATAATTATTTCCCAAGAAATAGAAACGAATACTATCTTTTTTATGATCGATGATATCCGATAGTTTTAATCTTAACTCGGTAAATTGAGCAGGCGAGACAGAGCATTCAAAAACGGAATTTTGGACGCGTTGGCCATAATTCAGGCATTGACGTGCTACCTGACGTAACCTGCGCTGTCCGTCGGAAGTCATCGTTTCTACGTCATATGTAACTAGAACATACATGAACTTACTTCATTAAAAAGACCGGATAATTATCTAAATCGTTTCTCAAAAAACGAGCTAAAAGCATCGCCTGAATATATGGGATCAGTCCTATCGGTACGGATTCATTTAAGTAGGGGTGGATTATTGTCTCTTTTTTTCTCTTCTGCCAAGCGAGTAAGACTCCCTTTCTGATATCTTCATCCATTACAATCCCGTTATCTCCGTGTTCGACAAAACCTTTACCGGATATCTGTTTACGATTAATTAAGGACAAAACCAACCTGTCTGCCAGGTAGGCTCGTAACTCTTCCATCATATCTAACGCTAAACTCGCTCTTCCTGGTCGATCGGTATGTAAAAAGCCTACGTATGGATCAAGTCCTACTGTTTCCAATGCAGACTGTACCTCATGATTCAGCAATGTGTAAACGAATGACAATAGAGCATTTACTTTGTCTTTGGGCGGTCTTCTGTTCCTCCCGTTAAAAGGAAAATCCTCACATTGCGATATGATCATCTGGTTAAATACAGAGAAATAAGTTGTAGCGGCTTCTCCCTCTATACCTCTTAATGTATCGGAGGACTCAGCAACTAAAGCCTGATTCTTTGATCTCTTTAACTTTTCAGATACGGATAAAAACAAGGATAGCTGTTTGTCGGAAGAAATGTGATCTCTTTTGAAACGATCGATAACCGTCCGGGAATTTGCTATCTTTCCTGCAATAAAAAGCCGACTGATTTCCAGTGATTTATTTGCATCGTCGGCAATCCTGTATTGTGTTCTTCGTAAAAGGACATTTCCTTTTGTCGGACCGGAGACTCTACCTTGAAACTGTCCATTAGCACTTAAAAAACATAATCCTACATTTCTTTCAGCACACATCTTCATTAATGCCGGAGAAGCACCTATATATCCGAATGTGACAATACCTTCTATATTTAAAACCGGAATTCTGAATATATCTTTTTCCTTAACCCTAATTACAACGTTTTCTCCATCTTTAGTTAAATAGGCTTCAGGAGTAGTTACATACAATGTGTTCAATAATTTTCTCATATTTTAATCGTATAACTGGGACAGGTAAGTATTCACTTTCGGTGTTTTTGTCAGTACTTTAGGCATACATACGTCACATAAAGAACATGACTTGCAATGCGCTTTGTATATTGCCGGCGGAAGAACTTTTTGCTCGTATAGCTTGTGCATTTGGACACATTTATTTTCAACCAGTTTCCGTAATTCTTCAGTAAACTGGACCTCTTCTCGGTGGCGAGTTTCCCCATAATACAAAAAGCCTTTTTCTATGCTGACGTTATACATCTCTTCCAGGCAAATCGCTTGTGCGCATAGCTGGACTTCATCTATCTGATCTTTTTTAGGTTTGCCTCGTTTGTATTCGACCGGAATTAATTGCCAGAATCCCGGATATTTAGGATGTCTTATTGAATTTTGTCCGGAGGTGGAAGCGACCATCTCTACTACATCAGAGATACCATAAAGTCCCAGCCGTCTGGAGACAAGCGTTACGGATCTTAATGTTACTATGCCTTTATTGCGGTTCATCAAGGTAGGATCATCGACTTTTTGATGCATCCAGTTTCCTTCAATAGTGAGGTTGTTTTCCGCCCACTGTTGTTCGATATGTATAAGGGCCCATTGACGTTTACAGAAAGTTATGTGTTGGATTCCGGAAAGCATCAACAGGTCCTCATCTCCGTATTCTATCATATCATGTCCAGAACTTCTACACCTTCCGGTAGTTTATCCTTGTCGATGGTAACAATATAATCGTCGAACGAACGGGGTGGGCGTTGGTCATCCTTAAGTTGAACCTTCACTAAACCGAATAAAGAATGAGCTGAAGCATTACCTAATGCTGTACTGTGTTTGAATACGATCAATTTGCGGGCATTCATCATTCCTCTGGCTGCTGAATGGTCGTGATCGAACATGTTTTTCAATGAATCCCAGAATAAGTTCAGGTCATCTTCATTGAATCCGGTTTGTGCGGCTAAATGAGCGGAAATAAATCCGTTAGCTTTATATAGTCCGTAAGGAACTGTAAATTTACGTCCCATAGTGCGGTTATCTCCACTCTGTTTTTTAGCCTCATCCTCCGTAGCCACAGCCATACGGGTTATACTATGTTCGGCAGTAACAATCGGACTGATGGAACGGGCAAAAGTAAATTGGATAGGGCCACGAACCTGTCCGGCATTTTCGCCTGTACTTAGTACGGCTCCAAATGTCCTTATGTCATAAAAGTTTCTGCACATCCATTGCCGAGCAGCCTCTGTTTTATCTCCTTTCTCTTTTATATCTTTAACCCCTTCCTGTTTATGAGCGTCTGCGATCAGATTATTCAATACCGCTTTCTCTTTAATGAATATATCATACAGTCTTTCTCCTCCTTTTACTATTTGAACAAAGTTCCGGACTTTACGCTTCAGACAGACATCGGAAACCAGGCCTTCACCTGTTTCCGGATCAACTCTGGGTAAATTTCCGGCATCGGGATCACCGTTCGGATTACCATCCTGTACATCAAATAAATAAATGAAGTCGTAACGATTGTTTATTGCTGTTTCCATATTTGTATAGTATTAATTTTTTTCTTTATCTGTTGTTGTTTTATATAAATCTTCTCTTTGATGGTAATAACCGATTGCGAAACGCGATTGGTCGTCCATCGATAAATATTTAGGTAATCCGTTACTATCCAGGTTGGTGATAACACTTTGCAATAATTTTTCATAATAAACAGATTTCCCGGTATCAAATTTTGCAAGGTGATGTCTGGATAAAGACAACAAGCGGCCGAATACAGTTGTCGGGGTTGTCGACGCTGCACCGTAGTAACGCTCTTTGATCGTAGAATTTGCTCCTGGGATAGCATCACTCTGGATCTTTTCAAGGATAGCAAACAAGCGGCCACATAAGTACGCTTGGTTTTTATTTTCTAAATCTAATGCCATTTGAATTTCTTTAGGTGGATTATTATGATTTCTGAATTTTCTATTTAAGTAGGCTTTGAGTATAGCGGCTCTTATCGACGTTATATTCCGGTCTGCTTTGATTCGTATCAGACATTGCATCTGCAATGTGGTCGGGTAGGGTTGGTTATCCCATATGCTTTGACTTAAATCGCTGGCTAAGCTGGGAGGCAGATTTTCCATTTTATTTAAGGAAGCAACTTGGGTCAGTAAGTTGAATAAAGAAAAATAGGCTCTTTGATTCTTGCTTTTAATGATTTCCAAGTCCTTAAAATGTTGTCTGATGTGACTGGCAAATTCGCCTACTGTTCCTTGTCGCCAGAATCTAACGGAGATACGGGCGGCATTAGGAGATAAACCTAACACGTAAAAGGGAGTTTTGTCCTCGTCATTCAATACTCCCGAGAACGGGGACTTCAAGAAGTCTCTGATAACTTCCGTGTTTTTATCCGGATCATCTTTGGGAGGAGATGTAAATATGAAACAGAAACATTGCTCCAACTTTGTCGGTTTCTGAGACCAGAAAACAACGGATGTGTCATGCAAGCGATATTTGTTAGAGGAATCTTTTCCCAATAAAGAATTTAAAGCTGTGGTATAAGCAGCTTCCGCTTCTTTTGAAATGGGTGCGTTCATACCTTGCTCTTTATAATAAGAATCGTAACCCGATTTCTTTTGAAAGCCAACCAGTTTAGCTCCGCTCTTACCCCCGGGTATGGCTATGGCACTATTGAGTATGGCTATCGGAGCCTTTTTTCCGGTGATGAGGCATATCCCTGTAGGTTCATCTTTGTCTGAACAGTCTTCTATAGATGATGTTACATCCGGATTTGCAGCCACGATAGTATTGTTTCCTGCTACTTTAAAGGAGATGTTTGTCCCGTCTTTTTTGATACATTCTTCCCATAAAGGGTCCATTTTTATACGTTGAAGATTATCAGGATTATCGTAAAATTTGGCTACTGCTTGAATCTCTTCATTGGAAGGATACATTTCGGCAAGCCGCCTGACCTCCTGAACAAAGGTTTTATTTTGTTTAGCGGCATCGTCCAGTGCTTTTGGCATTCCTTTATCATCCGTATTTTTAGGTTGGGCTAACACATATCCGAAATGGTCCCAAAATACATTTGCCGTTTGCCAACTGTTGCTGCCGGTACGTCCTTTACTTTTGACGACCAGGTATTTTTTTGCTCGTTTCTGTTTTCCTACCCCCTCGGTGGTATCCTGTAGTTCTAAAAAATTCCCTTTTTTATCTATCAGAATAAGATAAGGTATTTCTTTCCATTCTAATCCATGGGGAGCAATAGTACTCCCCGGATCAGCAGCTTTACGCTGGTAGTATTCGTATAATGCTTGCAAAATCATCGGCGTACCTCCTCACTGTTAATGGATGGAACGATCAAGACTCCTTGTTTCATTATAGCCCTGAAGAACATTGGCTTTGGATCTTTTTCGTTTGTGAAATCCATATCATATAGCATATATCCAAAATCACGATCTTCGGGTATTCCGTTTCCTTTTACCGGATTTTCGATGTATGTGAAATCTGCGGAGAACTCACGGCAACCTAAATAGGGTTGATTGAAACATTGCCCCTTTTTAGCTCTACGTTCGAACATAGCATTATATTTGCCTGGATTTTCGTCAGAGGACTTTGATGGCACTTTCAACATATCTTCTTTCGCTCTATTTCTTATAGGTATAAATTCCAACTCTGCAAAAATTCTATAGCAAACATCTTTTAGTAACAAACTGGATTTTTGTTGCCGATTATCTTCGATGAATAATCCGGATGAACGGGGGCTCATTAAACTTCCAATCTCATTTCTTTTCATGGAAAACCATCTGATTGGATTTAATACTTCTATTCGAGTAATATTCCATTGTATGGCTGGTTTCCAAAATATAGATTCGAAAATAGCTCGGGCAGCAGATGGCGTTATTATGTCGTAGCTAACTCTTTCGACTTTCATCTCCGGACGGGTAAAGCAGGCCATGCTTCCTTTAACCTCAAGACAGTATTCTTTATTTGTATATATCATATGTTTAGGTTAACGTAATATAAGGTGTTTATGCTTTGAGTAATAAGGTATCTTTATAACTCTGTTCAACAAAGATATATTTTATTTTCTAACAAACAAATATTTTAATCCTGTAATCTTCTTGCAAAAAATATTATAAATAGTTGTCCCCGTAAAGGATGCGACATTAAAGACACGTTCAAACGCGCCTTTGAAGAGTGGTTTCAATCCACGCATCTGTAAAAGATGCGACTTATTAGTTGCATTATTACTGTTGTATTCTAAAACGGACGTTTCAATCCACGCATCTGTAAAAGATGCGACTGGCATTGCGAAAAAACTCCTGCACTCTGGTAAGTTTCAATCCACGCATCTGTAAAAGATGCGACTTGACGAGGACGGTAATGCTTATAAGGTTGATTTCGTTTCAATCCACGCATCTGTAAAAGATGCGACATTATGGGATTATTGTATTCCTTTTGAGGGCAATGTTTCAATCCACGCATCTGTAAAAGATGCGACGTAGACGCCAAAAGCGCGCCATTGCTGCACAAGTTTCAATCCACGCATCTGTAAAAGATGCGACTTGGTTTTGCCGGTGACTGTCCATGCTTGGTCGGGGTTTCAATCCACGCATCTGTAAAAGATGCGACTTTAGCTGATCCACCATAATTACGATTCGAATTAGTTTCAATCCACGCATCTGTAAAAGATGCGACGATTGAATATAATATAAAATATTGATAATCATGGTTTCAATCCACGCATCTGTAAAAGATGCGACAGAGCCGTACTCGCCACACGCGAGATAGCGCAGCGTTTCAATCCACGCATCTGTAAAAGATGCGACGGCATTGCGAAAAAACTCCTGCGCTCTCGCAAGTTTCAATCCACGCATCTGTAAAAGATGCGACTTATACAAAAAGCCTGGTCTTATTTTCAAATTGACGTTTCAATCCACGCATCTGTAAAAGATGCGACCCTATCGCTGTCCACTTCTTATCTATATCTTCTTGTTTCAATCCACGCATCTGTAAAAGATGCGACTATAATATGGAGTCAACATTTCCACGTATAACCTGTTTCAATCCACGCATCTGTAAAAGATGCGACGTATGCTCATTCCGTCAGCCATCAGATTCTATTTGTTTCAATCCACGCATCTGTAAAAGATGCGACGTTCTTGCCGTCTTGTACGGTAACCTTCTCTGTTCAGTTTCAATCCACGCATCTGTAAAAGATGCGACTGTTAAATAATAAAATTATTCAGGTTATGGAAAGTTTCAATCCACGCATCTGTAAAAGATGCGACCTATGCTAGCTTTCGGTTATGGATATTATCTAAAAGTTTCAATCCACGCATCTGTAAAAGATGCGACGGTACCTGTGATAACTTCCCTGTTCTGACTAAGGTTTCAATCCACGCATCTGTAAAAGATGCGACTAGTGCCTCCTAATAGTTCTATCCGTATTAAGCCCGTTTCAATCCACGCATCTGTAAAAGATGCGACAATAGGACCCGCAACATCAGCAGGAGGCACAGGAGTTTCAATCCACGCATCTGTAAAAGATGCGACTCTGAAATACCAAAATATCCTTGTGCGCTTTCAAGTTTCAATCCACGCATCTGTAAAAGATGCGACACAAAGAACATTAAGGCGGACACTTCGAAAAAAGTTTCAATCCACGCATCTGTAAAAGATGCGACTTCAAGCGTCCAGGCTTCAACAAGCTCCGAGTAAGTTTCAATCCACGCATCTGTAAAAGATGCGACTCTGCGACTTCAACAGGCTGTGAGTTCTCTATATGTTTCAATCCACGCATCTGTAAAAGATGCGACGGAGCGGGCATAGGATATTTAGGCTTGGGTGCAGTTTCAATCCACGCATCTGTAAAAGATGCGACTATACAAAAGGCATGGTCTTACTTCCAGATTGACGTTTCAATCCACGCATCTGTAAAAGATGCGACTTTTCTTAAATGTTAAAATGACAGGAGTTTTAGTTTCAATCCACGCATCTGTAAAAGATGCGACTAAAAAATGGGCTGAGGCTTATGCTCATGTGCGTGTTTCAATCCACGCATCTGTAAAAGATGCGACGACATCTGTTGTAATTTAGATTGAAGTACAGTAGGTTTCAATCCACGCATCTGTAAAAGATGCGACCCCGTGCAATAGTCTTTTGACTAAAAAATAAAGTTTCAATCCACGCATCTGTAAAAGATGCGACTGTCCAGTACTTCCTGTAAAGTTCCCAAGCGATGTTTCAATCCACGCATCTGTAAAAGATGCGACTTACTTTGCCCTTACATCCATTTTTAAGCATAAGTTTCAATCCACGCATCTGTAAAAGATGCGACATGGAGATGGTTTTTCAAAAGGTAATTCTGATTTGGTTTCAATCCACGCATCTGTAAAAGATGCGACTTCTTTAACCTTTTCTTTTCTTTCAGATAATCCAGTTTCAATCCACGCATCTGTAAAAGATGCGACTTCAATCGTGCCCCGTAGCCTGCATTTTCAGCAGTTTCAATCCACGCATCTGTAAAAGATGCGACAGACTCCCCCTGTCTCTATGTCTAAGCCTGGTTCGTTTCAATCCACGCATCTGTAAAAGATGCGACGTATGCTCATTCCGTCAGCCATC
>ENA-ORNR01001422-ORNR01001422.1-human-gut-metagenome-genome-assembly--contig:-NODE-1422-length-21830-cov-2.883858_pt1 | contig 21830 bp, 15 predicted proteins | sample MGYA00242114_ERZ509020 | MGnify/ENA primary metagenome ERZ509020 (study PRJEB26280, sample SAMEA2338758) | human gut metagenome | biome: human gut; feature: human-associated habitat; material: faeces...
GTGGTGCCGGAATGTGACATAGTCCACGTCGGGATGCATCTCGAAATACCTGCGCACGGCATCGATACCCTCGGCCGAGTAGTCCAGGTCGTCGTCGGCTATGAATATTATATCCGCATCGGCGAGCGCGAGCGCGTGATTGCGGTTGAGACTTATGCCACGGTCGGGATACATCACAGTATGTATATCAGGCCGTCTGAGCGTGGCGGGGAGGTCGATACTCTCTCCGTCGGGATTCTGGATGCATACCAGATAGGCAAGTCCCGGCATCGAGGGCAGACGCATACGCGCCGCCCGCTCCACACCGGCCGCACCGAGAGTCGCTATCTGTATCTGGGCAGTCAGCATAGGGTACTCCACATCTGTTCGTATCTACGCGCGACCGTGTCGGCGGCATTGTGACGGACTACAAACTCACGCGCCTGCGCCGCTGCCGCACGTACAGAATCCGGATTGGCCAGGATGTCGTCAAAGAGAGCGCCGAGAGCCGCATCGTCGGGCACCGGATTGAAAATCGGCCGCAAAGTATCCTCGCCGATAAACCTGTAGAAGTCATCCTCGCCCCCGCTCACCACAGCCTTGCCGCGCGCCATGGCCAGCAGGGCATTTAGCGCGGGAGTATATGAATAGAGCTGGTCTATGAGCAGGTCTGTCGCATCGAGTCGCCTGAGATAATCGGTATATGGCAGATTTTCGACTATATCGAGTGTAGCCCGGCCGGGTGCGCGGCGTATTGCATCGGTCACAGCGGCCTCGAGTCTGTCGGTACCCTTCCATGCCATACGGTGCCTGTCGCGGCCGAGCATTATCCGCAACGGGCCGGTATGCACGCCTGTATCTGTCACATGTGGCAATTCTACAGGTAAACCTGTATACACCGTGCGTCTGCCTCCGAGACGCGCGGACATGCCGAGATGGTACTCATAAAGCACCGTGGCGGCTCCGGCTATATGGTCGTACACATACTCGCAATACTCGCCGAGCTCACCCTGCTGCCACAGTCTGTTTTCGGCCAGATAATCATCTGTCCTGTGATTCGGCGAGCCGTCGGGACAAGTAAATTCGGTATATTCCAAGCGACAGCCGGGACTAAGATAATAGTCCATCATAGCCTTGTCGGTGCCGGCGGCGGTAAGAAAAACCGGGCCGTTGTCGCGCATCAGGCAATCAAATATCACCCGCAGACGATGCGGACGCAAGCGGGCAAACACAGGACTGATAATCTGCACCACATCATATCCGCGCAGAGGCGCGCTCCACCGCATACGCGCATAGAGCAATGCTCCTCCGGCACGTCCCGGGAGTATTCTGCGCAGACTATATGTACCACGCAACCGCAGAAAACCGCAACCGTCCGACGCTATCGTGACATCGTGCCCGCGGGCGACGAGTGCCAGGCCCAGCGTGTCGTGCAGACCCGAGTAGTCGCCGAGGAGCAGGATTTTCATGTCAGTAAGTAGATTGTCTGCCCGGCCTCAGAGCTGATTGAGGCGTGCGAGTTGCTCGAGCACATCGCCCGCACTCATGCGTCGCCGCATACGCAGCAATGTGGCCAGGTCCGATGCGACCTGCTGCACACCGCTGTGTGTGAAGAGGCGTGTGTGATAGTTGAGATCCTTGGTGTACAGGCGCTCTATCTCGTCGTCTTCGAGCTGGCAGTTTGACTTGCCCTCGTCGCGTAAGAAGTCGTGTATGGCGGTCAACAGCTCGGGCTCGGGACGATGCCCCGACAGGTAGCGGCGACACAGCACATTGCCCAGTATCATTGACATCTCGACATGGAACTGCCGCAGAAACTCATTCCAGGCTATGCGTGCACTCTGGCGGGGATTGCCGCAAAAGTAAAACTCCTCGGCCAGGCGCATCGGATTGTCGGAATCGAGATCAACCTCGGCCAGCGAATGTTCGCAGTCACAAGCCACCAGGGCTATGGCCATGCCGGCCATACCCAGGCTCTTGTCGGTATCATCGGTATATCGCAGAATAGTCATTGAGATCAGTTGATTACAACAATTTTAGTAACAGCTCCCGAGGATGATTCACCCGAGGACTGGGATGCAAGCACCATATATACCCCCGAGCGTACACGCTCGCCGGCGGCATTGCATCCATCCCATACATACATGCCTCCCTCCGACATGCCCTGGGCCACTACATTGCCCTGGGCATCGGCTATCTTTACCAGCGAATTGTCCATCAGTCCCTGGATGGTGATCCAGCCTTCGTAATCGGGACGCACCGGGTTGGGGTACGCATATACCTCGGAATAATCCTCGGCGGCCGGAGCGGCGGTACTGTTGTAGATATACGAGCCGGCGGCGGTGTTGACATATACCTCGTTGCCGTTGGGATTGCAGTACACACCCCATATCTGATTGGTGGGGAGAGGAGAGTTGGTATTTGTGAAATTCTCGAGAATCTCAGTGCCGTCGGCACTCACCAGAAACAGACCCGATGCCTCGGTCGACACCCACTTGCGGTTGAGCGGATCCACGGCTATGCCGTTGATGACATCGGTCGAGAGCAGGTAATCGGCATATACGGTACCGTCGTTGCGGGCTACCTTGGGACGCACCACATGCAACTGACTCTGGCCGATTGATTCATTGAGGTCCTTGACCACAAATATACCCTCGGTGGTACCTATCCATATGTCACCTTCGAAATCCTCAACCATATAGGTGTTGACCAGCGAGCCTACCGTATTGCCGTCCTGAGTCAATACATTCTGTAGATAGTGAATCTGATCGTCGGCAGTGTTTACAGTACCTTTGGTATCGACAATGGCACGCAAATCAGAGTAATCAGACATGAAAAGACCAAGATTGGGTCGCTTCTTGCCTATTATAAAATAATAGGACATACTGTCTCCAAAATTACGGTCAAAAGGTACAGAATACCAATCCGATGCGACGAGCGACGACGGGTCCTTGCGAAATTTATCGAGCTTGTCGGCCGGTATGCAGTGCAATCCGGCAACATAGTTGTCATTGCGACGCTCACCTACCCACAGATTGCCCGCCGGGTCGAAATAGAGCATGTGCATGTATGGCCAACCAAAATATACCTTGTCGATAGGAGAATTATCCGGACCAAATTCAGCTATCAGATTACCGTCTTTATAGACATACATGGCATGGTCAAAATCCGAACCATATATAATGGAAGGATCTACCGGATCAACAGCAAAACCGGCGCTGCTGATAAACGAAGACCTTCCGTTATCAAACCAGCCATTAACCCTTGTGAACGTCTTTGTATCCCAGTCCATACGTTCAATCAGACTGTGCAGATTGCCGTTGAACGCAGTGCAGTGAGTCAGACCGCCTGTAGCACCTCGATGATAGCGAACACCTGTATAATACACCGATTTTCCATCCTTTGACGGCTGGAAAAAGTAAGTACCGAATAACTGCGACGACTGAGGCATATACGGCTCGCTGAGAGTGACAGGTTGCGCTCCCGATATATCATATGAAGCTATGCCCTGACGGTTGGCCGACCATATTTTGGCGGGACCTTGCCAGCTGCCGTATACGCTGCTGCTTATCGATCCGGGCATAGCAGTACGGGTGAATGTTCCGTCGGGAGCAATCTCCATGAGAGCAGAATTACCCGGAGCCAGGATGCCTGTGGCTGACGGGGTAAAATAACCCGCACGCACCCCGGCCGAAAGCACTACGCCGGCTATCTTCTTCTCGGCAGCATTGACGGTGCCCTTATTCACATCATTGCCTGCGATATACAAGAACTCACCCGGATTTGATTTCAAAGGCATCATGTCGCTGAAAGTAGCCGGAGCAGTCCATTGTTGCCATGCCGAAAAGTCCTTGTGACGCTCGTTGACTGCGGTAGCATACAGTACAGCTCCGCGGGTAGCCAGGATATAGCCGTCAATCTCCATGATCTGATTGAAAGGCTGGTCATATATTCCGCTCTCGATCACATGAAAATCTTTGGCGTCAAACACCACAAAACCAAATGCCGTCGCGGCATATATACGCGACGGAGTGAAGAATATATCGTTGATATTCTTGGTCGTAAGCAGGTTGGCATCGCGTATGTCAGGGACATTGACTACCCGGCCGTCGGGGTACAGAATGTCTATATTCGAGTCTGAGTACACCAGTACACTGTACTTGCCGTCGGGATTATAGTAAATATTCTGAATACCCGTACCCGATATGTTTGAGCCGGGAGAGTAATAGGTGGTTTCCTGCGAATCCTTGTCGTAACCGTATAGCGACGTACCTGTTATGTAATAGACCACGCCGGGGGTATCGAGTACCTTGCTGAACAGTGGACTCGACATGGGTATGACATCCCACGAACCGGGGATGCTCTGTGCAGCCGTCGTCATAGCTGCCGTGGTACAGATGAGGAGAGTTAATATATGCTTTATCATTTATTTAGAGAGTGTCTTCAGATAACTGATTAGTCTGGCTGTGGCCCTGGCACGGTGACTCACGGCATTTTTTGCCTCGGGAGAGGCTTGCCCGAAAGTATCTGTCCACCCGTCGGGTCTGAACACGGGATCATAGCCAAATCCGCTCTCACCGGCCGGAGCCTTGAGAATCTCACCTTCGACAATGCCCTCGAACAGATGTTCCTCGCCATTTATGCTCAGAGCTATGACTGTTCTGAATCGTGCGCGGCGGTCCGGGGAGTCTCCGAGTCGGTCAAGCAAATGACGCATATTGGCCTGCGAGTCATGGTCGGTACCGGGCGCATAGCGGGCGCTGTGTACTCCCGGCTCACCGCCGAGCGCTACCACTTCCAGGCCCGTATCGTCGGCAAAGCAATCTATACCGTAGTGCTCCACTACATAGCGGGCCTTCTGAAGAGCGTTGGCTTCAAGTGTATCGCCTGTCTCGGGCAAATCTTCGACGCAGCCTATGTCAGCGAGCGACTTTATTTCAAAGTCGCCGCCGGCTATGGCACGCAGCTCGGTGAGCTTGTGGACATTGTTGGTAGCAAAAACTATTGTCTTGGGCATATTGTTACTTTCTAACGCGCGGAAAGACATATTATTGCATCCTCAGACGACTATGTTGACTATTTTGCCGGGTACTACGATTATCTTGCGTGGTGTCTTGCCGTCGAGCCAGCGGGCAGCGCCTTCGTGCGACAGAGCTGTCTGCTGTACCTCGTCGGCAGGGGCATCGGCTGCCACGGTGATGTTGTAGCGGGCCTTGCCATTGAATGATACTGCCATGGTCACCTCCGACTCCTTGAGATATTTCTCGTCAAACTCGGGCCACTTGGCGTCGCAGATGGTGGTGTCGCGGCCGATGGCCGAGTGCCACAGCTCCTCGGCGATGTGGGGAGCGAAGGGTGCGAGCAGCACCAGCAGATCCGACAGCACGGCACGCGAGTGGCACTGCTGGCGGCTGAGCTCGTTGACGCATATCATGAAGGCCGATACAGAGGTATTGTACGAGAAGGCCTCGATGTCCGATGTGACTTTCTTTATGAGAGTGTGCAGCGTCTTGAGATTCTCGGCTGTCGGCTCGGAATCATCCACCAGGCAGGTATCGCCCTTGTAATACAGGCCCCACAGCTTCTTGAGGAAGCGGTTCACGCCGTCGATACCGTTGGTATCCCAGGGCTTGGACTGCTCCAGCGGACCGAGGAACATCTCGTACAGGCGCAGCGTGTCGGCACCGTAGCGCTCCACGATGTCGTCGGGGTTCACTACATTGAACATCGACTTGGACATCTTCTCCACAGCATATCCGCATACATACTTGCCGTTTTCGAGCACAAACTCGGCGTCGGCAAAATCAGGACGCCAGCGGCGGAATGCCTCGGTATCGAGCACATCGTTGCTGACCATGGATATATCCACGCGTATAGGGGTCACATCGTACTGCTCGCGCAGACCGTAGCTTACAAAGGTATTGGTGTCCTTGATGCGGTACACAAAGCTGGTACGGCCCTGTATCATACCCTGGTTTACGAGCTTGCGGAAAGGCTCGTCGCGGCATACCTTGCCCAGGTCATAGAGGAACTTGTTCCAGAACCGGCTGTAGATCAGATGGCCCGTGGCATGTTCGGTACCTCCTATATATAGGTCGACCTGCTGCCAATAGTTGTTGGCCTCGGGGCTTACGAGGGCGCTGTCGTTGCGCGGGTCCATATATCTGAGGTAGTAGGCGCTGGAGCCTGCGAATCCGGGCATGGTATTGAGCTCGAGAGGATACCCCTCGGGAGTGGTCCAGTTCTTGGCCCTACCCAGCGGAGGCTCACCGCTTTCGGTGGGACGGTATTCGTCGATCTGCGGCAGCAGCAGCGGTAGCTGCTCCAGCGGGAGCATATGGGGTATGCCGTCCTTGTAATATACGGGGAAGGGCTCGCCCCAGTAGCGCTGGCGGCTGAATATGGCGTCGCGCAGGCGATAGTTGACCTTGACTTTGCCTATACCCGATTCCTCGATGTATTTCTTGGCAGCCTTGATGGCGTCTTTCACAGCGAGACCGTCGAGACTCAGGAGCTCCGACGAACTGTTGATCATCTTGCCTTCCTTGGCATCGAAGCTCTGCTCGCTCACATCGGCACCCTCGATCAGAGGAATCACCGGCAGGTCAAACGCACGCGCGAAGGCATAGTCGCGGGTGTCGTGGGCGGGCACGGCCATGATGGCGCCGGTGCCGTAGCCCATCAGCACATAGTCGCTGACCCATACGGGCACCTTCTTGCCGGTGAGAGGATTTATGGCATACGAGCCGGTGAACACGCCCGTCATCTTCTTGTCGATCATGCGCTCGCGCTCGGTCTTGTTCTTGACCGAGGCGAGATACTCGTCCACGGCGCCGCGGCGCTCAGGAGTCGTCACCTGATCCACATAGATGCTCTCGGGAGCGAGTACCATGAAAGTGACACCAAAGACAGTGTCGGGCCGGGTGGTGAAAATGTCGAGTACCACGTCGCTGTCGGCGATGGCAAACTGCATCTGCGCGCCTTCGCTGCGGCCGATCCAGTTGCGCTGTGTCTCCTTGAGCGAGTCGGTCCAGTCCAGGCTGTCCAGACCGTCGAGCAGACGCTGGGCGTATGCCGACACACGCAAGCACCACTGATACATCAGTTTCTGCTCCACGGGATAACCTCCGCGCACCGACACACCCTCGCTCACCTCATCGTTGGCCAGCACGGTGCCCAGCTTGGGACACCAGTTGACCATCGTGTGGCCGAGATAGGCCAGGCGATAATTCATCAGCACGTCGCTCTGCTCCTTCTCGCTCATGGCCTTCCACTCGTCGGCTGTAAACGACAGCTCCTTGCCGGCGGCGGCATGGATACCCTCGGTACCGTACTTCTCGAAGTGAGCCACCAGGTCGGCCACGGGCATGGCCTTGTCGGCGGCGGTGTCATAGTAGTGACCATACATCTCGATGAAGGCCCACTGGGTCCACTTGTAGAACTCGGGATCGCACGTACGTATCTCACGGCTCCAGTCGTAGCAGAAACCTATCTTGTCGAGCTGGCTGCGGTAGCGGGCTATATTGTCCGTAGTAGTCTTCTCGGGATGCTGGCCGGTCTGTATGGCATACTGCTCGGCGGGCAGGCCATAGGCGTCGTAGCCCATGGGATGTAGCACATTGAATCCGCGCAGACGCTTGTAGCGCGAATATATGTCCGATGCTATGTATCCCAGGGGATGGCCTACATGCAGACCGGCTCCCGAGGGATATGGAAACATGTCGAGCACATAATATTTCGGACGCGCGGGGTCTATCTCGGCACGATAGGTATGGTGGTCGCGCCAGTACTGTTGCCAGCGGCTTTCTATTTCTTTATGATTGTATTCCATAAATCAGTTTTTTGTCAAATATAGTAAAATTTCTCCAACCTGCGAGGACTCGGCATGTCGCGTCCGCGCTAATCAGTGGTAATAATCGTCAGCTCAGCGAGAGCATCCGTCTGATGGGCCGCAGGGCGCGCTCGGCCAGGGCCAGGTCTACGGTGACCTCGGGGGTCTCGTCGCGCAGACAGTCGCGCAGCTTCTCCAGTGTATTCAGCTTCATGTACGAGCAGTCGTTGCATCCGCAGGTGGTGTCAATCGGCGGAGCGGGGATGAAGTTCTTGTCGGGACAGTCCTTGCGCATCTGATGCAGTATGCCGCTCTCGGTGGCCACGATGAAGTCGCGGGCGTCGCTGCGGCGGGCATAGTCGAGCAGCGCGGCTGTCGAGCCCACGCAGTCGGCCACGGTACGCACCGGACCGGGACACTCTGGGTGCACGAGCACCCGGGCATCGGGATATTCGGCTTTGAGCGCGAGAATCTTCTCGAGCGAGAATTTCTCGTGTACATGACATGCTCCGTCCCACAGCACCATATGCCGGCCGGTGATGGAGTTTATGTAGTTGCCCAGGTTGCGGTCGGGGCCGAATATTATTTTCTCGTCCTCGGGCAGCGAGTCTATGATCTTGCGCGCGTTGCCCGACGTCACCAATATATCGGTGAGGGCCTTCACGCCCACCGACGTGTTGACATATGACACGACGGTGTGGCCGGGGTGGGCCTTGACAAACTTCTCAAACTCCTCGGGCGGGCACGAGTCGGCCAGCGAGCAGCCGGCATCGGCATCGGGCACGAGCACCTTCTTGTCGGGGCAGAGCAGCTTGGCGGTCTCGCCCATGAAGTACACGCCGCACAGCACTATGATGCGGGCGTCGCGGAGTGTCGCGGCATACTGGGCCAGTGCAAGCGAGTCGCCGATGTGGTCGGCGATGTCCTGTATGGCGCCCCGCTGATAATAATGGGCCAGTATCACGGCGCCCTTCTCCTGCTTGAGCCGCAGGATTTCCTCTATCAGAGCAGCCTCGTTTTCTGATTGGTTTTTAACACCCATTTTTTATTTTCTGTATTTTGAATTTTAAAAAAATTTTCCCCTAAAAATTAAAAATTCAAGGAATAATAAAGGGATGTCAATATGTGCAATAACTTTATGCTCCAAAATTTGCTATTTTGGGTTATTGAAGTCCATTACATGGTTTCTTACACATTACTGACATCAGCTTTACTTGATTCTCAGAGAAATATAGACTTTATCAACACCATGTTTATAAAGTGCAAAGTTAATAAATAGTTATCGAAATATCGCGGTTTTCATGTACAAAAACGGCTTGATAAGTCAGGTATGTAATGTTTATAAGCAGATATGGCCCGATCGGGCTGTCGGGAGTAGTTGGGATTTATCAACATTTCCTCTACGTTTTTTACACACTTTTCAACATAGTTATTGACACCTTTTTTGACCAAGATTTACTACTTTTGCGGTGTGAAAGCTATCTGCAGGGCATTATGGGTCGTGATAGCGCTGTGCCTGGCCGGATGCAGCGCCACCAAGCATGTACCCGACGGACGGATGCTCCTCGAGGATGTGGATATAAAAATCAACGGTGACCGCGAAGCCGGCACAGCTACCGAGCTTGTGAATTTCCTGCGCCAGACACCCAATCACAAGGTTCTCGGTTTTGCCAAACTTCAGCTCTCGACCTATTCCCTGTCGGGCCGCGACAGCACCAAGTGGTACAACCGCTGGCTGCAGCGCATAGGTCAGCCGCCCGTGATTTACGACTCTGTCCTTACCGATGCCTCGGCACGTCAGCTGCGCCAGGCCATGATCAACCGCGGATACATGGATGCGAGTGTGACCGTAGACAAGCGGCTGCGTCCCGAGGACAAGCGCGCTGCCCTCACATATAATATCATCACCGGCACCCCGCATACGATACGCAGTCTGCAACTCAATGTGGCCGACTCGGCCGCCCTCAGTATATTGCGTCGCGATTCCATGCTTACCCGCATCGAGCCCGGCAGTCTGCTCGACCGCAACCGTCTCGACAATATGCGTACCGATATAGCCACTCGTATGCGTCAGCTCGGATACTATGCGTTCAGCAAGGAATTGATTACCTTCACCGCCGATACAGTCGCCGGCGACAAGGAGGTTGCCCTCACTCTCAACCTGGCCTCGACCGGTGTGCAGCGCGACACAGTATTCAGTCCGTCCAAAATATATATGGTGAGGTCGGTGCGCTTTGTCACCGAGCAGGCCCTGGAGAGCGGTGTGCGCGATACGGTGGACTACCGTACCATATCGGTGGTGTATGGAGCCGACAGGTATATACGTCCCTCGGCACTCTACGACATGTGTTTCATCGAGCCCGGCAAGCCGTACGACAGCCGGGAGATAGACCGTACCTATGCCTCGCTATCGCGGCTGAGTATCCTGCGCTTCATCAATATCGAGATGGTGCCGGCCGGTACTGTCGGAGACATAGGTCTGCTCGACGCGGTCATCACCATCTCGCGCAATCGCAAGCAGAGCGTCACACTGGAGCTGGAGGGTACCAACTCTGAGGGTGACCTGGGTTTTGGAGTCGGCGCCACATACCAGCACCGCGACCTCACTCACCGCTCCGATATGCTGTCGGTGAAGTTCCGCACGGCCTACGAGAGCCTGTCGGGCAATCTCGACGGTCTCATCAACAAACGCTACAGCGAGTATGCGGCCGAGGTAGGTCTCACGCTGCCCAAATTCATACTGCCCGGCGCGACCCGCGAGTTCAAGAAGCGTATGCAGGCCACGACCGAGATTGCCCTGTCGTTCAACTATCAGGAGCGGCCCGAATATACCCGCGTGATATTCGGTGCGGCATGGAGATGGAAGTGGAACAACCGCCGCCTCGACTTCAACCGCCGCCATACCTTTGACCTGCTCGATATAAACTATGTGCGCCTGCCGCACTCGACCATCAACTTCATCGACCAGATAGCCCCCGACAACCCCCTGCTGAGGTATTCTTACGAGGACCACTTTATCATGCGCATGGGCTACAGTTTCTACCGTACCAACCGGCGCATCCCCACGCCCGAGGTCAATGCGTTTGCGATGCAGCCTTGGATCAGTACCCTGCGTGTATCGGCCGAGACAGCCGGCAATCTGCTCTATGGCCTGTCGAACCTGCTGGGCGCCCGGCGCACCGACGGAGCCTACAAGGTGTTCGGAATACAGTACGCGCAGTATGTCAAGGGTGAGGTCGATTATACATTTACGCGCAATTTCAATTCGCGCAACGCGCTGGCCGTCCATACCGGCTTCGGCATTGCGGTACCTTATGCCAACTCGTCGATGGTACCGTTTGAGAAGCGTTTCTATGCCGGGGGCGCCAATGGTGTGCGCGGCTGGGGTGTGCGTACACTCGGCCCGGGCGAGTACGAGGGCCGCAACTATGTGAGCGATTTCATCAACCAGTGCGGCGACATACGTCTTGACCTGAGTGTCGAGTATCGTGCCAAGCTATTCTGGGTATTCGAGGGAGCTGTGTTCATCGACGCCGGCAACATATGGACCATCCGCGACTATCCCACCCAGCCGGGAGGTGTGTTCCGTTTCAATAAATTCTATCGCCAGATAGCCGCATCGTATGGCGCCGGCATACGTATGGACTTTACCTATTTCCTGTTGCGTTTCGACTTGGGTCTCAAGGCCCACAATCCGGCACGCAACCAGGAGCCCTGGCCGTTGCTGCATCCGAGGTGGGGACGCGATGCCAATTTCCACTTCTCGGTAGGATATCCGTTCTGAATGTATTAAACACCCTCTAAATACTATCTCAATGAAGCGTCTGGTAATATTTGATTTGGACGGCACTCTGCTCAATACCATCGCCGACCTCGGCGCTGCCTGCAACCATGCCTTGCAGGCCAATGGCTATGCCATCCACCCCATCACCTCCTATCCCATGATGGTAGGAAACGGTGTGCGGCGTCTCATCGAGCGCGCCATCCCCTCGGAGATGCGCCGCGACGAGATAGTGGATCGCCTGCTCGAGGATTTTCGTGCCTACTACGACGCTCACCTCCATGATGCGACAGAGCCATATCAGGGAATATCCTCGTTGCTGTCCGAGCTCACTGCCCGAGGCATAGCAGTGGCGGTGGCCTCCAACAAATACGAGAGTGCCGTCAGGCGACTGATCGAGAATTTCTTCTCCGACATACCTTTCGCGGCCGTATGCGGGCAGCTCGAGGGCGTCCCCACCAAGCCCGACCCCTCCATCGTGTTCCGTATCCTGGGCGAACACCCCACCCCAAAGGCCGAGGTGCTCTATGTGGGCGATTCGGCCGTAGACATAGAGACAGCCCGCCGAGCCTGTGTGGAGTCGGTCGGAGTGAGCTGGGGCTTCCGCCCGGTGCGTGAGCTCACCGGCGCCTACGCCGACCACATCGTCACCGACCCCGCCGACATACTCTCGCTGGTCTGAACAGATTTTCACCGATAAAACATATACGTGAAATTTTTGATTATAGAAATATTTCGTTAATTTTGCGGTCATAGAACTATCATAACACATACCGATATGTCAAAAGTAACAGTAATCGGCGCCGGCAACGTGGGCGCAACTTGTGCAAATGTACTTGTAACCAATCAGGTAGCCGACGAGGTCGTGCTCCTCGACATCAAGGAGGGCGTATCCGAAGGCAAGGCCATGGATATCATGCAGACCGCAAATATCCTCGGTACGAATACCCGTCTCACCGGCGTGACCAACGACTACGCTATGACCGAAGGCAGCGATGTCGTGGTGATTACTTCAGGCATTCCCCGCAAGCCCGGCATGACCCGTGAGGAGCTCATCGGCGTCAACGCAGGCATTGTCAAGAGTGTGGCCGACAACGTGCTCGCTCACTCGCCCAACGCTATCATCCTCTGCGTATCCAACCCCATGGATACCATGACCTACCTCATCCACAAGGTGACCGGTCTGCCCAAAAACCGTATCATCGGCATGGGCGGCGCACTCGACAGCGCACGCTTCAAATACTTCCTCAGCATCGCCCTGGGCGCCAACGCCACCGAGATCGAGGGTATCGTGATCGGCGGTCACGGCGACACCACCATGATTCCACTCAAGCGCTTTGCCGCTTACCGCGGTATCCCCGCATCGACCCTGATGCCCGCCGAGCAGCTCGACAAGGTTGCCGCCGACACCATGGTGGGCGGTGCCACCCTCACCAAGCTCCTGGGCACCTCGGCCTGGTATGCTCCCGGCGCAGCCGCAGCTCAGGTTGTCGCAGCCGTCCTCCACGACCAGAAGAAGCTCATCAGCTGCTCCGCTCTCCTCGACGGCGAATACGGCGAGAAGGACCTCTGCATCGGCGTACCCGGTATCCTGGGCAAGAACGGTATCGAGAAAATCGTCGAGTTTGACCTCAACGACGAGGAGAAGGCCCTCTTCCACAAGAGCGCCGAGGCCGTCCACAAGACCAACGCCGCCCTCAACGCATAAGCTGTCCACAGCAGTAAATACAAATGTGGCGCCCCATCGGGACGCCACATTTATTTTTTAATGTATTCACCTGCATGGACGCGACACAATGCTATTTAACTTAAGCGAAAAGTCACGTCACTTGTAGGGACGCGATATATCGCGTCCGCGTAAGCCAATGGTAATCAAGCTATAATTGCGTTAAAATATCTTTTGCGTCTGCGCAAGTCAGTTGTAATTAAGAGTATCAAAGTAACAATAAACACCCTGCAAAATGGTCCTCACTTCTTCACGGCGAAGAGCATGGGGTGGCGCGTGTCGGCCGAGCGGTCAGTGAGCAGGGTGAGATGATAGCCGGCGGGCATACCCACGGTGTCTTCCAGGTTGGCGAATACCAGCACTGTACCGCGCGGTGCGCGGGCGGCGTCGGCGACATTCTCCATGCGTATCATTCGGTCATTCAGATAATAGTTGAGACAGTACGTCGGTGTGCCAGCTTCGCCTATGGCATATATCTTGGCGCTCGGGCCAGCGATTGCCTCCAGTGTGTTTGCGTCCTTGATGGCGCTGTACTTGTTGAGTGCCGCCGGCATCAGTGCGCCTCCGTAGCACACGAGTATGGCCCACACGATGAGTACAGCGCCTCCGATATTGCCGCGCGGCATGGCCTGCACGAGCCACCCTATGGCAGCGATGGCAGGTACTGCCAGCAGAGGCCAGCACCACCAGCCGAAAGCGCTGAACGAGAAGTCCCCTACAGGCACGAAAATAGTTATGACTGCCACTACAGGCAGTGCAATGGCTATGACGGCCAGCACGCGCGTGAATGCGCTGTTGATGCGTGTGTTCACCAGTCCCTCGGCCAGCGATGCCACGCCATAGGCCATGAACGGGTAGGCCGGCAGCAGATATACCGACCGCTTGCTCGCCGGGATGCAGTAAAACCCTATCACAACCAGTATTGCTGTCACCGAGAGCAGCCCGGCCGGTTTGAACGGCTGCTGTATGAGCCGCCGCAGGGCACCCACGGCCATTATTACCAGCAGTGTCCAGGGCAACATGCCGACGATTACGGTCACGAAGTTGTACCAGAATGGCTTGAGATGGCTGTCGTAGCTCATCGTGCCGGTAAGGCGGCCGAAATTCTCCTCCCAGGCCAGTGCCACAAAGCGGTCGCCGCCCTCTACCCAGGCGTAATAATACCATATGGCCGGTATGATGCATGATGCGAAGCACAGCGCAGCCATGCGACCGAGTGTCGGGAAAAATCGGTCGCCGTGGAGCACCAGGTATATCCCCGCCACCAGGCAGGGCAGGAAAGCGCCGATAGGCCCCTTGGTGAGCACGGCGCAGGTGAGCAGCCCGGTGGTGACGGCATAGCGCCAGAAATTATCCTTGCCCCGGTGCTGGCGTATCTCGAAGAGCATCAGTATAGCGCCCACCATGCACGCCGTAAGCACCATGTCGACCCTACACGCCATCGCGGCGCGGTACACTTCGACCGAGCAGGCCAGTATCAGTGACATGAACAGGGCAAATTGCTCGCCTCGTATTTTGCGTACCCAGGCGTAGCAGGCCATCACCATGCCTATGGCAGCCAGCGCCGACGGCAGGCGCGAGATATACTCGTTGACCGTGCCGCCGTTGAGCAGCCAAGCCAGCGAGGCTATCAGCCAGGCCAGAAACGGAGGTTTGTACGGGATGTCGCTGCCGCAGCTCACCGGCAGTACCCAGTCGCCGCTCGACAGCATCGACATGGCCACGATGGCCTCGCGAGGCTCACCCTTGCTGTAGAAGAGTGTCTCGCCCAGCCACGGCAGCCACAGGATGCACAGGGCCACAAACAGTACGAGTCCCGATGAAAAATATACGTAGCGCTTCACGGTCGGTCTGGTTTATGCCTTTATTTCAGCATTGTTTCTGATTGCGGATAAGGTATTGTATCAGCGCGTCGTTGGCACACATGATGGCCTCGAGCTTATGGCGGTAGGCGTCCATATCGTCGATATGCAGGCGTGCGGCGCCGCTGAGCTCGGCGGCGCAGATCACCGCGGGTGCCACAGTCGTGAGCAGACGCTTGTCAAACGGCTTGGGCAGGATGCACTCCGAGCCGAAGTGCAGCTCCTTGTAGCCGTATGCTTCGGCCATATCCTCGGGCACCGGTTCGTGGGCCAGGGCGGCGATCGACAGCGCGGCAGCCTTCTTCATCTCCTCGTTGATGCACGTGGCGCCGCAGTCGAGTGCGCCGCGGAAGATGTAGGGGAAGCCCAGCACATTGTTGATCTGATTGGGATAGTCCGACCGGCCTGTGGCCACGATGATGTCGGGGCGCGACGCCTTGGCCAGGTCATATGTGATCTCGGGGTCGGGATTGGCCAGCGCGAACACTATCGGCCGCGGAGCCATCGTGCGCAGCATCTCGGGTGTGAGCACATTGGCCACCGACAGGCCCACAAACACATCGGCGCCCCGCAGAGCCTCCTCCAGCGTAGTCACATCGGTGCGGTCGGTGGCAAAGTACTGCTTGTACTTGTTGAGATCGCTGCGCTTTTTCGATATGACGCCGTGGCTGTCACACATCACGATATTGTCGAGCCGCGCGCCAAGGGCTATATAGAGCCTGGTGCACGCCATGGCTGCCGCGCCCGCGCCGTTGACCACGATGCGGGCCTCGCCGATATTCTTGCCCTGCAGCTCCAGGGCGTTGAGCAGCCCCGCCGCCGAGATTATCGCCGTGCCGTGCTGGTCGTCGTGCATCACTGGGATGTCGCACTCGGCCTTCAGGCGGTCCTCTATGTCAAAACATTCGGGAGCCTTGATGTCCTCCAGGTTGATGCCGCCGAAGGTAGGTGTCAGCGCCTTCACCGTGTCCACGAAATGATCCGTGTCGCGGGCGTCCAGCTCGATATCAAAAGCATCTATGCCGGCAAAAATCTTGAACAGCAGAGCCTTGCCCTCCATCACCGGTTTGCCTGCCAGGGGGCCGATATTGCCCAGGCCCAGCACGGCGGTGCCGTTTGAAATCACCGCCACCAGATTGCCGCGGCCGGTGTACTCCCATACCTTGTTGGGGTTAGCCTTGATCTCAAGGCACGGAAATGCCACTCCGGGCGAATAGGCCAGTGCCAGATCGCCGGGAGTATTGTATGGTTTGGTGGGTACCACCTCGATTTTTCCGGGGGTGGGATAGCGGTGATAGCGGAGCGCCTGCTCCTTGGTTACTTCAGACATATGTGTGAACTTTTTCACATTTCAACAAGCGGCCCCCTCAATCGGTTCGGCTCCTCGCAAATGCTGATGCAAAGATACAGAAAAAATCTGTACAAAAATTGTGTGAAAAACAGACTTCTGCAAAAATCTGAGTACACCCTATCTGATTTACTCCGCTTTTTGTATCTTTGTGACAAACCATTGATACTTACTTATATGAAATATATACTTGCGCTCTTGTTCACGGTATGTGCAGCCGTATTGTGCCCCGCGCAGCGGCAGACAGGCTATGTCAAGACACCCGGTCGCCTGGGTCCCGGGGGCGAACTGATTGCCGGACAGCGCATCTCGGGCGCCACGCTGTATCTCCGCGACATCAGCACCGTGAGCAGTGGTCCCGACGGCACGTTCACTCTCGCCGTCCCCGGCAAGTCGTTTATGCTCACACGAGTGCAGAAAAACGGCTACGAACTGGCCGACCGCGACCTGCTCGGCAAGACCCACAGCACATCCTCCGATCCTTTCATCGTGGTGATGGATACTCCCGATGCCCTGCTGGCCCAGCGCCTCAGCAGCGAGCGCAAGCTGCGCCGCACACTGCAACAACAATTGCAGGCCCGCGAGGACGAGATAGAGGCCTTGCGCGAGCAGCAGCGCATCACCGAGGACGAGTACCATAAAAAGCTCCAGGAGCTCTACGCCTCGCAGGAAAACAACGAGAAACTGATTGCCGACATGGCCGAGCGCTACGCCCGCATGGACTTCGACCGTATGGACGACTTCCGCCGCCGCGTCGCCGCCTGCATACAGAGCGGCGACCTCACCCGCGCCGACTCGCTGCTCTCGACCAAGGGAAGTATGGAGGAACGTATTGCCGAATTGTCTCGCATGGACGATGCCATCCGCGACGATGCCGACGACCTTGCCCGCCGTCAGGAAGCCCACAATAAGAGTGTGGCTCTGCGCGCAAAGACTCTTGAAGACATCGCTGCCGACTGCTACAACCGCTCCGAAATCTGCCTGATGGAGCACAAAAACGACTCTGCCGCTTACTACCTCGAGCTCCGCGCCAACACCGACACCCTCAACGCCGAGTGGCAAATGGTAGCATCACACATCCTTAATAAATTTGTGGGAAGCTATACAAGGGCGTTGCAATATGAAAACAGAGCATTGAGGTTCTTCCTAAGCCAACCCGAGAAGTATAAGAAAGAAATAGGACTATGTTACTATTCAATTGGACAGATTGAACGCACACTCGGTGATTTGGACAGTGCGACAGACCATTTTCAGCTTGCACAGGACTATTTCATGGAAGAATATGGTGAGGACAGTGTCGAAGTTGCTAATGTTTACAATAGCTTTGCGGATATATGTCAACTTCGGGGTGATTATGAAAAAGCCTTGATATACCTTGAGAAAGACCTTGAAATTTCGTTAAGGCGATTAGGCGAAAACCATAATTATATCGCTATTACTTATAAAGATTTAGGGGATTTATACAGTACTTTAGGCAACTATAATAAGGCACTGGAGTTCTATAAGAAAAGTCTGTCTGTCTATCAAAATATAGATACTAAAGATGATATTGGGGCATCGAATACCTACAATAGCCTCGGATTGCTTTACACCCACAAAGGAGAATACGATAAATCCATCGAATGTCATAACAGGGCATTAGCTATCGAGTTGGAGTTTTTTGATGAGTCACATCCTGAAGTTGTCCTCACTTATAGCAACATAGGCTTGAATTATCACTATATCGGTGACTATCCCAAGGCCTTGGAATACTATAACAAATCGCTCCAGTCCAATATTAAGGCCAAGGGAAACAGGCATCCGTCCGTAGCTATTGCCCTGAATAATATAGGAGGAGTATATCTCTATCAGGGCGATTATGATATGGCGCTGTCTTACTTTAATAGGGCTTTGGAGATTCAATTGGCCTGCTATGGGGATAATCATATGGATGTAGCAAGAAGCTACCATAACATTGGTTCTACATATCTGAGAAAGGGTGAATATATAGAAGCAATAAAATTCAATGAGGATTCCCGACGGCTATACACCTTAATATTTGATGAAAACTACCCGGATTTACATGCTATATATTCCGACCTCATGTATGCTTATGCAGGGATGGATAAATATGTAGAGGCACTTAAATATTGTGAGTCGTGTTTGAAAATACGGTTGTCGCTTTTCGATGTTGATGATCCCGGCGTATCTACACTGTACGGTAATATGGCCGGAATATATTGGGCGGCAAAATCCAAGGGGGATAAATTGCCGGGTTACGATGATTTTATGTCCGGATTGGTGTTCTTTGGGACTGTCATCCCGGGTGAGACAAACGCTGCGCAGCAGGGCATGACGGGTGAATACATAGCGCTGGAGTTCGGAGACTGGACTGCAGACAGCGATATAAATCTGATGGGTAAAATCGAAGAATTTCGAGGCAAGCCCAAGACAATCGTCGTGATGCAGGACGGTAAGATCACCCGGCATCAGTTTGAAGACACTATTGGCATGACATTCAGTTACAAACACGTCGGCCGAGCCGAGCGCCAGCGCATAATCGACGAGTATCGTAAATGGAAAGCGCGAACGCTATAATTTTGACAATCTCGGCTTTTATCTGTATCTTTGCGGTATGGCTACGAATTTCAAGAGTTTTGTCGCCTGGTGCCGGCGACATCCGATCATAACTAATCTGGCGCTGATGATTGTCGTCGGCGTGGTGCTGGTGTGGCTCGCGCTGGTGTTTCTCGACATATGGACCCATCACGGCGACGATACCACCGTGCCCCCCGTCAACCATCTGACCTACAACGAGGCCGCGGCCAAGCTCCAGGCCCATCACCTCTCCATCGAGATCAGCGACTCGGTCTACGACACCAGCGTGGCGCCCGGCACCGTGATGGAGTCGTGGCCCAAGGCCGGCTCGGTGGTCAAGAAAGACCGCCAGGTGTATGTGGTCATCACCGCCTTCTCGCCCAAGAATGTCACCATCACCATGCCCGTCACCGGTGTGTCGGTGCGCCAGGCTGTGTCGTATCTCAACGCGCTGGGCATCCGTGCCATACGCCAGGTGAGCGTACCCTCAGAGTATCCCGATCTCGTCGAGGGCGCCCATGCCGACGGCCGGCCCCTCGGAGTAGGCTCGACACTGCCGGTCAATTCCACCGTGGTGCTGGAGGTGGGTACTGTCCCCGAGCCCGAGCCCGACTACGAATACACCGACTCGGTCAGCGCCGAGCAGACCATCGCCGACGAGCTCAGCGGCACGTCAGTCTACGAGGAATGAGCACGCCCGAGGACATGGATGACCGCGACGACGCCCTCGACGACAGCCCCGTGGTGATTGTCGACGGCACGGACGGACGCGAGCTGTACGAGCATTTCCGCTTCGAGGCCGACCCCGGCCAGGCATTGCTGCGGGTCGACAAGTTTTTGGTCGAGCGCCTGCAGCGCTCGTCGCGCAACCGTGTGCAGCAGGCCGCCGAGGCCGGGTGCATACTCGTCAACGGTCGCCCGGTCAAGAGCAACTACCGCGTGAAGCCCCGCGATGTGGTGCAGGTGGTGATGGACCGCCCGCGCTACGACTTCGAGGTCATCGCCCAGGACATACCGCTCGACATCGTGTACGAGGACGATACCCTGCTGGTGGTCAACAAGCCCGCCGGGCTGGTGGTGCATCCCGGCCACGGGAACTACTCGGGCACGCTGGTCAACGCGCTGGCCTGGCACTTCAAGGACAATCCCGACTACGACGTCAGCGACCCCCGCATGGGCCTGGTGCACCGTATCGACAAGGACACATCGGGTCTGCTCGTCGTGGCCAAGACACCCGACGCCAAGACCGACCTCGGGCGCCAGTTCTTCAACAAAACCACCAAGCGCGAATATGTGGCCGTGGTATGGGGCGTGCCCGAGGCCTCCGAAGGCACCGTTGCCACCAATATAGGCCGCTCGCCCAAGGACCGCCTGCAGATGACCACATTCCCCCTCGACGGTCCCGAGGGTAAACGTGCCGTCACACACTACTCCGTCACCGAAGAACTCGGACACGTCGCCGTGGTGAAATGCGTGCTCGAAACCGGGCGCACCCACCAGATACGCGTGCACATGAAGTCGCTCGGCCATCCGCTCTTCAACGACGCCCGCTACGGCGGCGACGTCATACTGCGCGGTGTGCGCTCGGCGTCGTATCAGGCCTTCGTGCGCAACTGCATGGAGCTGTGCCCGCGGCAGGCCCTCCACGCCCGCACCCTCGGCTTCGTACACCCCCACACGGGCGAGGAAATGTTCTTCACCGCCCCCGTCCCCGACGACATGCAGACGCTCATCGAACGCTGGCGCACATACATAGCCGGCAAAAACAATCTCTAAGATGCCTCTCGATCAGCTTTCCGACATAAACTTCGGCCTCATCGGCTACCCTCTTGGGCATTCGTTCTCCAAGGCCTTCTTCACCGACAAATTTCAGAAAGAAGACAAGCCGCTCAAATACGAAAATTTCCCTCTGCCCCGGCTCGATGCCGCAGCGCTCTACTCGCTCGTGTTGCTCAATCCTGCCCTCACGGGCTTCAATGTCACCGCTCCCTATAAGGAGGAAATAATACAGTATCTCGACAGCGTCGAGGGCGTCGCCGCCGAAATCGGAGCCGTCAATACCGTCCGCGTAGTGCGCGACAACACCGGCCGTGTGCTCCGCCTCGTCGGATACAATACCGACGTCACCGGCTTCGCCGAAAGCCTGCGTCCCATGGTCGAAAGCATGCAGGGTAAAGGCGCCCTTGTGCTCGGCACGGGAGGCGCGTCCAAGGCAGCCGTAGCCGGTCTGCAACAGCTCGGTCTAAAACCGGTAAGGGTATCGCGCTCACATCGTAGCGACGATACCCTCCTGTACTCCGACCTTACCGCCGACGTAATGGCGGCACATCCTGTGGTGGTCAACTGCACTCCTCTCGGCACCGCTCCCGCGGTCGAAGGGTGCGCGCCTCTGCCATTCGATCTTCTGCCCGAAGGCGCCGTATGCTTCGACATGGTCTACAATCCGGCCGAAACACTCTTCATGCAGCGTGCGGCAGCCCGCGGCGCCCGCACCAAAAACGGCCTCGAAATGCTCCACCGCCAGGCCCTCGCCTCCTACGCCATCTGGACCGGGGGTAAATAGCTATAATAGCTAATTTAGCTACCTTAGCTATAACTTAGCTATAAGTCAGCTTCTCATTCCTCGCCTGCACAAAGGAGGCGAACGAATCGAAGAGGTCGGCAAGGGCCACCGTGGCATTGCGCACCTGGCTCTCGTAGAGCTCCGACCCGCGGGCCGTCGACAG
>ENA-ORNR01001424-ORNR01001424.1-human-gut-metagenome-genome-assembly--contig:-NODE-1424-length-21822-cov-5.183259_pt1 | contig 21822 bp, 19 predicted proteins | sample MGYA00242114_ERZ509020 | MGnify/ENA primary metagenome ERZ509020 (study PRJEB26280, sample SAMEA2338758) | human gut metagenome | biome: human gut; feature: human-associated habitat; material: faeces...
CGGCGACACCCTTGAGGTAGCCACCGGCGAAGTAGAACAGGCTGTTCCGGCCAGCTTTGCCAGGAAGATGGCCGTCATCAGGCCGATGGGCACGCCGATGACCATGGCCCCGGCGGTGCCGTATATGGAGGTGAGGATGAAGGGGAGAATGCCGTACTGGGCCCCGGTGGTGGTGTTGGTGGGGTCCCAGACCTGGCCGAACAGGAATTTGAACAGGCCGATCTCCCGGATGGCGGGCAGGCCCGAAATGATCAGATACACGCTGATGATCAGCACGAAGCCCACGGCCACGATGCCGCACAGCAGGAACACCAGGTGGATCACATTTTCCAGGGCCTTACGGGCCCCTGTATTCTTTGAACGCATAGTCGGTTCCTTTCTGGTCCGGAACGGGAAAGGCCCCTGGCCCGGGATTCGGGTCAGGGGAGGTTTCCCGGGGTGGTTACTTGGCCACGGGCACCGCACCGGCGTTCTTGATGAGGTCGGAAGCGGCGGCAGAGGTGGCGAAGTCAAAGAAAGCCTGGGCAGCGGCGGAGAGAGTAACGCCTTCCTTGGTCACCAGCACGAAGGGGCGCTGGATCTGGTAGCTGCCATCCAGGACGGTGGCTTCGGTGCAGGCCACACCGCCCACGGTGAGGGCCTTGACAGTGGACTTGCCTTCCACGGCGGACAGAGATGCGTAGCCGATGGCGTTGGGGTTGCCGGCAACGGCCTCAATGACGCCGCCGGTGGAGGTCAGCTCCTGGTCCAGCTTGCAGGCATCCTTGGTATCGGTGATGGACTCGAAACCGTCCCGGGTGCCGCTGCCGGACTCACGGCCGATGCAGGAGATGGCGCCGGGGTCGCCGCCCACCTCGCTCCAGTCGGTGATCTTGCCGGTGAAGATGTCGGCGATCTGCTGAACGGTCAGATCGGCAACCTTGCTATCGGCGTTGATGATGATGGCGATGCCGTCCAGGGCCACGGTGGTCTCCTGGAGACCGGCGGACTTCTCCTGGTCCTTCAGGGCCCGGGAGGCCAGGCCGATGTCGGTGGAGCCGTTCCTCACGGCCTCGATGCCTGCGCCGGAGCCGGTGGGGTCATAGGTGACGGTGACGCCGGGATTGTCGGTGGTGAACTGCTCCTTCAGCGCGCCAATGACCTTGTCCATGGAGGTGGAGCCGTTGGTGGACACGGAGCCGGAGAGAGCGGCGTTGTTATCGTCGTTCTTAGGGGTGTCATTGCCCTTCTGACCGCAGCCGGCCAGGATGCCCAGTGCCATGACAATGCACAGGGCCATAGAAAGAAACCTTTTCATTTTTCAGAATCTCCTTTCGATTCAACGGATTTCGGATATCCTCGGTACAGTTCATAGAATACGGGCCGGATGTAAAGCCGGAAAGGCGTGTTTTGTAAAATCCCGGTAAAATGCCGGACCCGGCCAAGGGCGAAATTTTCGCCGCCCGGCTTTACGGATGCCCGGCGGCGTGGTATACTCCAAAAGACAGAGAACGAGAAAAATCGGAAAGAGATGAGTCCTGTGCGGAAAAATCAGACAGAGGGGCTGCTGCGGAAGCTGCCCCGGCCCGCCGGGAAGAAACCGGCCCCGGCTGCCAATAAGGAGTAAATAACATGAAATATCAGGCGATTTTATTTGATATGGACGGAACACTGCTGGACACCCTGACGGATATGCAGGCGGCGGTGAACTACATCCTGGAAAAATACGGCTATCCCACCCGGACCTTAGAGGAGGTGCGCCGGTTCGTGGGCAACGGCGCGGGACCACTGATTCACCGGGCCCTGCCCCAGGGGGTGGACCCGGACCGGGAGGCGGAAATCCTGGCGGACTACCGGGCCTATTGCGACGCCGAGCGCCGCATGGCAGAGACCTATGAAAACCGGGAGACCTGGAACCGCATGAGTCTCCACAACATCGCCCGCAGCGGCATCTTCGCCGCCGACCGTGCTGTGGCGGAATATGCCGACAACATCTGGGACGTTCCCCACAGATAATCAGATTTGATCCACTATCAGCGCCGCCCAAAAGGGCGGCGCTGATATTTTTCACTCCTTCTGCCTTTGGAGTGTCCGCGAAGGGGAAAGTATTTAGATAAATTTCTAAATACCTGTTGACAGCCTGTGGGACATGTGCTATTTTCTATTTAGAAAATTTTCTAAATACTATGCGAGGGAGGGCTGCGGATGGCCTTTGCAGAGACCTTCAAGGCGCTGTCGGACCCGGTGCGGCGAGAAATTCTGAACCTGCTGAAGGGCGGGCGTCTGACGGCGGGCGAGATCGCCGGGCAGTTTGACATGACGGCGGCCACCGTGTCCTATCATTTATCCCTGCTGAAAAAAGCCGGTTTGATTTTCGAGAGCCGGGAGAAGAATTTTATCTATTACAGTCTCAACGCCTCCGTGCTGGAGGAAGTTTTGCTGTGGTTACAGGATCTGAAAGGGGCGAACGACCATGAAGCATGAGAAAAAACGATTGATTTTAACGACGGTCATTTGTTTACTGCCAATTATGGCGGGATTGGTACTGTACAGCCGTCTGCCGGAGCGGGTACCCACCCATTTTGATTTCAGCGGCACACCGGACGGCTGGTCCAGCCGCCCCTTCGCGGTATTCGGCCTGCCCTGTCTGCTGGCGGCGCTGAATGTGTTTCTGTATGCCTGCCTGAACCGGGATCCTAAGAGGGCCAACATGAGCGGCGCCTTGAAAACCGTCAGCCAGTGGAGCCTGCCGGTTCTGTCAGTGCTGTGCTATGGCCTGACCCTGACGGCGGCGCTGGGCTATCCCTCCCGGATCGAGATCGTCGTCCCGCTGCTGACAGGTATCCTTCTTCTGGTGATCGGAAACTATCTGCCCAAAACGAAACAGAGCTACACCATGGGCATCAAGCTGCCGTGGACGCTGCAAAGCGAGGAAAACTGGAACCGGACCCACCGATTGAGCGGCTTTTTGTGGGTGCTGTGCGGTCTTGTGATGATCCCCCTCTCCCTGCTGCGGCTGTGGAGCGGTTGGCTGTTTGGGGCGCTGCTGGCGGTGATGGTTCTGATCCCTACCGTCTATTCCTACGCACTTCACAGAAAGGGCATCTGACATAGTAGCCACGGAACCCCCAAAACGAGAACCCCCTGCGGAATGGACGCATCCATTCCGCAGGGGGTCATTTCTTGCTGTTTTTGCGTCGATCCTGATGTTACACAGAGAACAGCAGGTCGCTGTATACCGGGAAGGGCCACCGCTCGGCGGGGGTCAGCTCCTCCAACCGGTCTGCCAGTTCACGGGCCTTTTCCATGTCAGGGATCAGGTGATCGTGGCTGTAAGCCATGGCCTTCTTAGCGTCTGCCGGGATCTTGCTGAGGTCTCGCTCCATTTTTTCCGTGGCGGCATAGAGCTTATCCGTCAGCTGGCCCATTTCACGGGCCACGGTGTCATCTGCCTTATGGCTGACGCCCATTTGCTCCTTTTTCCAGCCCCGCTCGCACAGCTCCGCCGTCACGGCGGATACGGCGGGCAGGATCTGCCGCCGCAGCATATCCGCCATGGTCCGGGCTTCGATGGTCAGGACCGTGGTGTAGTTCTCGATGTGGATCTCCGCACGGGCATTGATCTCCTCTTTCGTGTAGATCCCATGCTTGACGAAGAGGTCCACGTTTTTCTTGGCGGTGTAGACCGGCAGAGCGTCCGCTGCGGATTTCAGGTTGCTGAGGCCACGCTTTTCCGCCTCGGCGATCCAGGCGTCATCATATCCGTTGCCGTTGAAGATGATCCGCTGGTGGTCGGTAAAGACCTTTTTGATGAGCTTTTCCAGATCCGACTGGAAATTTTTGGACTTTTCCAGTTGGTCGGCAAACTGCTGCAATTCCTCCGCCATGATGGTGTTCAAAGCAATGTTGGGACCGGAGATAGACTGGCTGGAGCCAAGCATCCGGAACTCAAACTTATTGCCGGTGAAGGCCATGGGAGAGGTGCGGTTCCGGTCCGTGTTGTCCTGGGGAATGGGGGGCATGGCGTCCACGCCGATCTGGAGGGTGCGTTTGCCGGCCTCCTTGAACTCCGTACCGCGGATGATGGACTGCACGATGGCATCCAGTTCGTCACCCAGGAAGATGGAGAGGACTGCGGGAGGTGCTTCGGAAGCGCCCAGACGGTGGTCGTTGCCGGGGAAGGCCACCGTGGCCCGGAGGAAGTCCTGGTATTCGTCCACACCCTTGACAAAGGCCGCCAGGAACAGCAGGAACTGGGCGTTCTGGCTGGGGGTCTTGCCGGGCTTGAAGAGGTTTTTGCCGGTGTCGGTGTTCAGGGACCAGTTATCGTGCTTGCCGGAGCCGTTGACGCCGGCGAAAGGCTTTTCGTGGAGAAGGCACACCATGTCGTGCTTGTCGGCGATCTTCTTCATGATCTCCATGGTGAGCTGGTTGTGGTCGCAGGCGGTGTTGGCATCGGTGTACACCGGGGCCATCTCGTGCTGGGCGGGGGCCACCTCGTTGTGCTTGGTCTTGCTGTAGATGCCCAGGGCCCAGAGATTTTCGTCCAGGTCCTTCATGTAGGCCGCCACCCGGGGACGGATGGCGCCGTAATAGTGGTCATCCAGCTCCTGGCCACGGGGGGGCTTGGCGCCGAAGAGGGTGCGGCCGGTCATCCGCAGGTCCTCCCGCTGGCTGTACATCTTTTTATCCACCAGGAAGTACTCCTGCTCCGGGCCGACGCAGGGGATGACCCGGCGGCTCTCAGTGTCTCCGAACAGCCGGAGGATCCGGATGGCCTGGCGGCTCACATCCTCCATGGACCGCAGCAGGGGGGTCTTTTTGTCCAGGGCGTGGCCTCCGTAGGAGCAGAGGATGGTGGGGATGCAGAGGGTGCCCTCCTTGATGAAGGCAAAAGAGGAGGGGTCCCAGGCGGTATAGCCCCGGGCCTCAAAGGTGGCCCGCAGGCCGCCGGATGGGAAGGAGGAGGCGTCCGCCTCACCCCGCACCAGGTTCTTGCCGGAAAATTCCAAGATCACCCGGCCGCCCTCGGCAGGGGCGATGAAGCTGTCGTGCTTTTCCGCCGTGACGCCGGTCATGGGCTGGAACCAGTGGGTATAGTGGGTGCAGCCACGCTCCACCGCCCAGGTCTTCATGGCCCCGGCAATCTCATTGGCGGCAGCCAATTCCAGAGATGCTCCATCGGTGACGCAGCGCTTCCACGCTTGATAGCAGGCGCCGGACAGCCGCTCCTTCATGGTTTCCTCATTGAATACTCTGCTGCCAAACAGTTCGGGCAGTTTCAGCTCGCTCATGGCGGTCCCTCCGTTCAAGACGATAAAATATCAAGTTTATCCTACCATAAATTCATGTAAACGCAAGAAAAACATTGAAAAATCTCACAATATGAAACTGAGTGTATCACGGGGCCGTCCCCCTGTCAAACGGTAAACTGCACAAATACGGCTCCGTCCGGCGGCTTGGGCCTGTCTGCGGATTTTTTTACCTTTTCTTCCCCGGCATCTTTCCAAAACCGACGGCCTGTGCTATACTTTTATTTATGTGTTTAAAAACAAAAGATAAGGGGCGTTCATCATGGGAGCCATTGGGTTTGACAATCAAAAATATCTCACTACGCAGTCTGAACAGATCAAAAAGCGGATCCACCAGTTCGGCGGGAAGCTGTATCTGGAATTTGGCGGGAAGCTGTTTGACGACTATCATGCCTCCCGGGTACTGCCGGGCTTTGAACCGGACAGCAAGATCCGGATGCTTCAGCAGTTGAAGGATGATGTGGAGATCGTCATCGCCATCAACGCCGGGGACATTGAGAAGAATAAAATGCGGGGGGATCTGGGTATCACCTATGATGAGGATGTCCTCCGCCTGATTGATATTTTCCGGGACATGGGGCTGTATGTGGGCAGTGTGGTGCTGACCCGCTACAGCGGACAGGATGCGGCGAACGCTTTCCTTCACCGGCTGGAAAAGCTGGGCATCCGCTGCTACCGGCACTATCCCATCGCCGGATATCCCTCCGATGTGGCCCACATTGTCAGTGATGAGGGCCTGGGCAAAAATGACTACATTGAGACCAGCCATTCCCTGATCGTGGTAACGGCTCCCGGCCCTGGCAGCGGCAAAATGGCTACCTGCCTGAGTCAGCTGTATCACGATCACAAGCGGGGCGTCGATGCCGGCTATGCCAAGTTTGAGACCTTCCCCATCTGGAACCTGCCCTTGAAGCATCCGGTCAACCTTGCCTATGAGGCCGCTACCGCCGACCTGGACGATGTAAACATGATCGACCCCTTCCACCTGGAGGCCTACGGCGTCACCACCGTCAACTACAACCGGGATGTGGAGATCTTCCCAGTGCTGAACGCGATTTTTGAAAAGATTCAGGGCCAGTCCCCCTATAAATCCCCCACGGACATGGGCGTGAACATGGCGGGGAACTGCATTGTAGACGACGAGGTATGCCGCACCGCCTCCCGTATGGAGATCCTGCGGCGGTATTACACCGCGAAAACCGAACTGGTCCAGGGTAAGGGGGCGGAGGAGACTGTCCGCAAGCTGGAGCTGGTGATGCAGCAGGCCGGCGTGACGCCGGAGATCTGCCCCGCCGTGGCAGCGGCGCTGGACAAGGCGGAAGCCACCGGCGCTCCCGCCGGCGCCATGGTGCTGCCGGATGGCCGGATCATCACCGGCAAGACCTCCGGGACATTGGGGGCGGCGGCGGCGCTGCTGCTGAATGCTCTGAAGGCTTTGGGAAATATCGACGATCAGTTTGAACTGATCTCCAAGCAGGTCTTAGAGCCTGTCTGCCATCTGAAAACTACCTATTTGGATCACCGGAACCCCCGACTCCACACCGATGAGGTACTGCTGACCCTGGCGATCTCCGCCCTGACCAACCCGCTGGCGGACCTTGCCAAGCGGCAGCTGCCCGGTCTCCGGGACAGTGAGGCCCACTTCTCCGTCATCATCAGCGAGGAGGATCTGAAAATCTTCAAGCGTCTGGGCGTCCGGGTGAGCTGTGAACCGAAGTATGAGACCAAGCGGCTCTATCACCGCTGAGAACATTTGCCCCTGCGCTTGACACATCAGAAAGGAGACGGCGTGTGACACCGAAGATCGTCTGCGTCGCAGGCCCCACCGCCTGCGGCAAAACCACACTGGGCGTTCTGCTGGCCCAGCGCTTTCACGGAGAGGTGGTCTCTGCCGACTCCATGCAGATCTACCGGGGCATGACCGTCGGCACCGCCGCCCCTACGGAGGCGGAAATGCAGGGGGTTCCCCACCACATGATCGCCGTGGCGGAGCCCAGCGAACAGTGGAGCGCCGCAGAATACGTGGCGAAGGCCACGCCCATCGTGGATGACATCCTTTCCCGGGGGAAGCTGCCCATTCTGGTGGGCGGCACCGGATTGTGGATGGACGCCCTGATCCGGGGACACGGCTTCGCCGGCGGACACGCCGGCGGAGAGGTGCGCCGGGAATTGGAGACCCGGTTTGACCGGGACGGCATTGAGCCGCTGCTGGCAGAGCTGCGGCAGGTGGACCCGGAAAGCGCCGCACGGCTCCATCCCGCCGACACCAAGCGCATTCTCCGAGCGCTGGAGGTCTATCTGGAAACGGGCGAGACCATCTCCGCCCACAATGCTGCCACCCGCCAACTGCCTCCCCGGTATGACGCAGTATGGATCGGCCTGCAATTCGCAGACCGGGCCGACATGAAGGCGCTCATCGACCGCCGTGTGGACAAGATGACGGAGGAAGGGCTTTTAGAGGAAGTCCAAACTCTGCTGGCCATGGGACTGCCCCGGAATGCCACCGCTATGCAGGCCATTGGCTATAAGGAGTTTTTGGGCGTACTGGACGGGATCCTTACGGAGCAGGAGGCGCTGGAGCTGGTCAAGCTCCGCTCCCGGCAGTATGCCAAGCGCCAACTCACCTGGCTGCGGCGGAATCCGGCTATTCACTGGATCTATTGGGAAAAAGACCGTGATTTTGCCCGTGCCCTCCAGATTTCGACAGAAATTTTGACCGCTTCTGGCTTAGGATAAGACCAGGGGCGGCGGTCATCGACCAACAGAGACAGCGTACCGCTGGCACAGCCGCTCCCAAATAAAGAAGGAGCGGAATACTATGCAGAAAAAAATCAATTTACAGGATCTCTTCCTCCTGCGTCTTCGGCAGGAGCGGCTGCCCGTCACCGTGTTTTTGATGAACGGATTCCAGATGCGGGGCACCGTTACCGGCTACGATCCCTTTGTGGTGGTGCTGGAAAGCGACGGCAGGCAGCAGGTGATTTACAAACACGCCATTTCCACAGTGGTCCCCCTTCGTCCGGTGGCCCTGCGGGAAAGTGAGGAGGAAGCTGCCCTGTAACGATACGAGGCGTACATGAATCGATCATCCTTTGTAAGCAAGCTGTTCACGCCGGTCATCACCCTTCTGGTGCTGGCCTATTTCGGCTATCAGATCTACGGCTATGTAAGCGACCCCTTTTCCACCACCCTGGCCTACACCTATCAGGTGGAGGATACGGTGGACATCAGCGGCTATGTGGTCCGGCAGGAGCAGGTGCTCACCGGCGATGCCGGCGGCCTTATGCGGCTGCGGAAAAACGAGGGCGAGCGGGTCGGCACCGGCGGGGCCGTGGCCACCGTCTACGCCGATCAGGCGTCCTTGGACCGGCAGAACGAGATCGAAACCCTGAATAACCGCATCGAGCAGCTGGAATACGCTCAGGAATCCATGCTGGGCGCGGAGGTCACGCTGAAGCTGGACAGCCAGATCGCCCGGTCCCTGCTGGATTACCGGACCGTTGTGGCGGCGGGACGGCTGGACGCAGCGGAGAGCCGGGGGCAGGAGCTGCGGTCTCTGGTCCTCAAGCGGGATTATACCTATTCCGGCACCGAGGATCTCAGTGGGCAGCTGCAGGAATTGAAAAATCAGTTGAAAACCCTGCGGTCTCAGGCTGCTAACTCTGTAAAGACCATCCGGTCTCCCCGGTCCGGTTTGTTTTCCGCCGTGGTGGACGGCTACGAATCTGTTCTGACGCCGGACAGTTTGTCCGCGCTGACTCCCAGTGCTCTGAATAAGCTGTCCCCTGCCGAGCTCCCCGCCAACACCGGAAAGCTGATCCTGGGGGACAACTGGTATTATGTGGGCGTGGTCTCCGCACAGGAGGCCCAGACCCTTCAGACCCGCCAGAACCGTCTGGGAACCGGAGAGAGCCTGTCCCTCCGGTTTACCAAGAACGTGGACCGGGACCTGTCGGTCACGCTGTTGTCCGTGGGCGCGGAGGAAAACGGCCGCTGTGTGGTGACTTTCCAGGGGAATACATATTTGCAGGAACTGACGCTCCTGCGCCGCCAGAGCGCCGAGATCATTCTGGATACCACCGATGGACTGCGGGTCCCTCTGGCTGCGCTGCGTGTGGCCACCCAGACCGTTACGGAAAAGGACCCGGAAACCGAGGAGACTGCCAGCAAGGAGGTCAATGTCACCGGTGTTTACTGCGTCTCCGGCGCAAAGGCCCGGTTCAAGCCGGTAGAGGTGCTGCTCACCGGTGACGATTACGCTGTGGTCCGGTCTGCCGGCTCCACGGAGAAGCTGCGGCTGCGGCCCGGTGACGAGATCATCGTTGCCGCACGGGATCTGTATGACGGAAAAGTTGTTTCATAAAGAAAGAGAGGGATGTTCTATGTCCATTCAGACAAATATTCAGGAGGTCCGTCAGCGGATCGCCGCCGCCTGCGGAGAATGCGGCCGGGACCCCAAGGAGATCACGCTGGTAGGCGCCAGCAAGATGAATGACGCCGCCGCCTGCCGGGAGGCCATCGCCGCCGGGATCGACGTGCTGGGCGAAAACCGGGTCCAGGAGATGACGGAGAAGCTGAGCCAGAACGCCTATGACGGCGCGCCGCTCCACTTCATCGGTCATCTCCAGCGGAACAAGGTCAAGCAGGTGGTGGGCAAGGTAGCCCTGATCCAATCCGTGGGGTCTCTCCCCCTGCTGGAAGCCGTTGAAAAAGAGGCGGAAAAGCAGGACATCGTTCAGGACATTCTTCTGGAGGTGAACATCGGCGGCGAGGAGGCCAAGAGCGGCTTTGCCCCTGCTCAGTTGGAGGACGCCGCCAGAGCAGCTCAGGCCATGTCCCATGTCCGGGTCCGGGGATTGATGACGATCCCCCCCGCAGACAGCGACCGGGACACCAATATCCGCTATTTTCAGGAAGTCCGGGCACTTTATGTTGACATCAACGAGAAATTGTTCCATAATGAATTAAAGTGCCTTTCCATGGGCATGAGCGGCGATTTTGAGGATGCTATCCGAAATGGCGCCACCATGGTCCGTGTGGGCACCGCGATTTTCGGCGCCCGGTATTATCCCACTTGATTGCAGGAGGTTTTGGCTTATGGGTATTTTGGACGAGCTGAAGAAGCTGACCCATCCCTATGATGACGAGGATGAGGAATATGAGGATTTTGAGGAACCCCGTGAGCGCTCCTTCGATGACCGCCGCAACAAAGCGGAGGATCGCCGGAACAAGGTGGTGAACATCCATGCCACCACGCAGCTGAAGGTGGTGCTGGTGAAGCCGGACCGCTTTGAGAACGCCTCGGAGATCGCCGATCAATTGAAGGACAAGCGGACGGTGGTGCTGAATCTGGAATCCACCAACAAGGATGTGGCCCGGCGGCTCATCGACTTCCTTTCCGGCGTGGCCTATGCCGGCGAGGGCAAGATCAAAAAGGTTGCCGCAAACACCTATATCATCACGCCTTACCACGTGGAGCTGGAGGGCGATCTCATCGATGAGCTGGAAAACAACGGCTTATATTTCTAAGCGGGGAGGATATTGGATATGCTGACACCTCAGGAGGTTTCGACCCATTCCTTTGCCAAGGCGTCCTTTGGCGGCTACAACATGGCCATGGTGGACGAATTTCTGGATGAGCTGACTGACGATTATACCGCTCTCTACAAAGAAAACGCGGCGCTGAAAGCAAAATTGAAGGTCCTAGTGGAGAAGGTGGAGGAATACCGCGCCACCGAGGATTCCATGCGGGCCACCCTGCTCACCGCTCAGCGGATGGCGGATTCCATTGTGAAGGAAGCCGAACAGAAGCGGGATCAGATGATGACGCAGGCGGAGATCGACGCCAAGCTGAGGATCAACTGCCTGAAAAACGAGGCTGCCGCCGCGGAGGAACGTCTGCGGAAAGGCAAGGAGGAACTGGAGAAGTTTTCTGCTGCCGTCCGGGCTGTGTGCGATAAGGAGATCCAGCTTTTGAATGAGCTGCCTCAGGCCCCGGTGGAGCTGCCTCAGGAGGAAGCCAAACCGGAGGACTCCGTTCAGGAGATCGAGGACAGCGTCATGGCCGCGTTCAGCGAAGCAGCGCCGGAGGAGGACGGCGACACGGCGGAGACCCAGACGGAAGCGTCTGAGCCTGTTGCCGAAGCGACGGATCCCGCCGCTGACACCAGCGATCCCTTTGGGGATTTTCCCGACCTTTCCAGCACACGCCAGATCAATCTGGACGAACTGAAATTCGGCCGTAATTACAATACTTGACAAAAAGCGGCCTGCAAGGCCGCTTTTTGCTCTTTCAGGAGGTAGCTATATGGAAACGCAAGCGCCGATCATCGCCTTCCTGTATGACTTCGACAAGACTCTGTGCACCACGGACATGGAGGACTACGCCTTCATCCCCTCCCTTGGGTATACCCCGGCAGAATTCTGGGGCAGGGCCAACGCCTTTGGCTGGGAAAACCGGATGGACGGCCTGCTGGCCTATATGTACACCATGATCCAGGAGTGCGCCGCGCAGAATATCAAGCTGGACCGGGCCTTCCTGAACCACTGCGGTGAGTCCATCCAACTGTTCCCCGGCGTCCGGGAGTGGTTTGCCCGGATCAACGCCTTTGGGGAGAGTCTGGGCGTTCAAGTGGAGCACTATGTCATTTCCTCCGGCCTCCGGGAGATCATCGAGGGCAGCGGAATCGCTCAGGAATTCCGGGAGATCTATGCCTGCGAGTTCTACTACAACGAAAATGGCGACGCCTGCTGGCCCAAGCTGGACGTCAACTTTACCAATAAGACCCAGTTTGTCTACAGGATCAATAAGGGGATTCTGGATGTGTCCCGGGATAAGGAACTGAACGACTCCATGCCGGACGATTCCAAGCGGGTCCCCTTTACCAACATGATCTATATGGGAGACGGTCTTTCCGACGTGCCTTGTATGAAAATGATGCGGGCCTACGGCGGACAGGCCATCGCCGTCTATCAGGCCAGCAACCGGCAGGGTGTGGAAAAGCTGCTGGCGGACGGACGGGTGGATTTCATTTTCCCGGCAGACTACCGGGAGGGCATGGAGCTGGACCGCACTGTCCGGGACATCCTCCGGAAAATGACCATCACCGACCGGCTGCTGGAGGTCAACAACCGCCAGCTCCGCAGCATCGGCGGCGATGTGCTTCCCAATCAGGTGGGGCTGTTCTGAACACGGAATATCTGAATGATCGGAAAACCGGCGCAGAAAATGCGCCGGTTTTTTCTGTTTTTCCGGGAAAATCTCTTTACTTACAGTATCGTTTCTGTTAAACTATACGCTGTGTATTGAATCAATTCAGCCGGGGCAGCGCCCCGGCTGTTTCACGGAGGGTATCCATGGCAACAGAATTTTCCAGAACGCTGTCCCTGCTGCGGAAAGAGCGGGGCGTTTCTCAGCGGGTGGCCGCTGCGGATCTGGGGGTGTCTCAGGCTCTTTTGAGCCATTATGAAAACGGCATCCGGGAGCCGGGCCTTGCCTTTGTGTCCAAGGTCTGCGACTACTATCACGTCTCCGCAGACTATATGCTGGGCCGGACACTGGCCCGGGACGGCAGTATGCTCACCGCCGAGGAAATTTTGAACGCCGCTGAGCCGGGCAATGTGCTCCAGGGCAGCGTGCTGGCCACCCTGCGGGGCAAGCTCATCACCAGCGCCAGCGGCGTGCTGTTCGGCCTGCTGGGCAAGCTGGGAGACAAGGATGCTATCAACGCCGCGGCGGACAGTCTGGGCTGCCACATCTACCTGCTTTACCGGTTGCTCCACCGGGCCGCCGGAGGCAGCACCGCCTATTTTGCTTTGCCCGAGGAGGACTGCGCTGCAGGCGCCGCCTCCGCCGGGGCCTCTCTGGCCCGGACGGACTACGCCCGTGCGCTGGCGAAACTGTCCCGTGAAAAGGCCGCCTTTCCGGATATGTCCCATGAGACGCTTAACAGCGCCTTTCCCGGCCGGAGCCAGGGTATGATCCAAGTCCTCAGCACGGCGGACGGCCAGCTCAACCGCCTGAATCAGTCCGGCCTGAAATGAGTGTGCAGTCTCTGGCCTTTCTGGCCTTTTTGACCGTCACCGTCTGCGTCTGCCGTCTGCTGCCCAAGGAACGAATCTGGGTGCTTTTGGCGGCCAGTCTGGTGTTTTACCTCTGGGACGGCGCTCCAGCGGCTCTGTGGGGGTGCGGACTGCTGGCGGTGTCCTCTTTTGCCAGCTATCTTGCAGCCAACACGCTGCGAAAGCACCGCCGAAAAAGCGTCCTTCTTGCCGTCGTCTGCTATCACATCGCGGTATTGGGGATTTTCAAGTACACCGGTTTTTTCACCGGCGGCGCGGTACGGATGCCCTTCGTGCCCTTGGGTATCAGCTTTTTCACCTTCCAGCAGATCTGGTATCTTCGGGAGGTCTATGCCGGGACCTTTTCACAGGTCCCCACTCCGGCAGAATACCTGACCTACAGCTTCTTTTTCCCCACGGTGTCCTCTGGTCCCATCTTGAAGCCGGAGAATTTCTTCCCCCAGCTGCGGGAGGCCTCTCCCCTGCCCCAGGATACCGCAGCCGGTTTGTACGCCATCGGCCTCGGCCTTGCCAAAAAGGTGCTGCTGGCGGACAATCTGGGCGTGCTGGTGAACAACGGCTGGAGCAGCCTCTCTGAGCTGACGGCCCTGACCGCGTGGTGCGTGATCCTGGGCTACACGCTTCAGCTTTATTTCGACTTTTCCGGATATTGCGACCTTGCTGCCGGCTGCGCCCGGCTGCTGGGACTGCGGTTGCCCATCAACTTCGACTCTCCCTACCGGAGCCTTTCCGTTACGGAGTTCTGGAAACGCTGGCACATGACCCTGACGGCCTTCCTCCGGGAGAATGTCTACTTTCCCCTGGGCGGCAGCCGAAAGGGCCGGGGCCGTACATACCTGAACATTCTGGTGGTGTACCTCGTCAGCGGCATCTGGCACGGCGCGGGGTGGACCTTCATCCTATGGGGCCTGCTTCACGGGCTGGCGCAGGTTCTGGAACGCCTGTGGGGAAAACGGCGGGACGCTCTGCCCCGCTGGGTCCGATGGGCCATGACTTTCCTCTTTATCAACCTTGCGTGGGTCTTTTTCCGGGCGCCGGATGTGTCCTCTGCCCTGCTTTTGCTGAAAACCGCCGTTACCGGCGGGATGGGCGGGATCCGCCTGTGGCTGGTGAACGGCTTGTTCCGCCGGGAGATCAGCGCGCTGGAGCTGCTGCTCCCGGTCATCGGCCCCTATACAGCCTACCTGCGGGTGACGCTGATCTTGGGGATCGGGCTGCTGGCGGCTTTGTGGCCCCGGAACGTCATCCGTCAGATGGATACGTTCCGTCCCAACTGGCGCAGCGGCCTGTATGTGCTGGCGTGGACGGTATGGGCCATTTTGTCCTTCACCGGCGTGGTGACATTCATCTATTCCAACTTCTAAAGAAAGGAGGCCCCGCCATGGAACAGCGCGCCTATCAAAAATGGACCCGGGGCCTGCTTTTGGGGCTTGTGCTTGTGCTGACGGCCTGCGCCGCCGTGGTATACAGGGTGGACCCCTGCTTTTACTACCGGATGCCTACGGACCGGGAGCCTGTCTTCTTCAGTGAACGCTACCAGACGGCGGGTATCGTCCGCAACAACCCGGCGGACGTGGTGCTGCTTGGCTCCTCCATGACCGCCAACTGCTACGGCAGTCAGCTTGAGACCGTTTTCGGCGGCACGGGCCTGCGGCTCACCATTCCTGACGGCTATTTCAGTGAATTCGATCAGGTGATGGGCCTGCTGATGCGGACCCACCCGCCCAAGCGGGTGCTGTTCGCCATGGATACCAATATTTTCACCCGGTCTCCTGACGGCGTTACCGGTGCAATGCCCGATTATCTCTATGACGCCAGTACCATCAATGACGTGAAATACCTGTTGAATAAGGACGTGCTCTATTACAGCCTCTACGCCCTGATGGCCCAGCGCTGGGACGAGGGCGAAACGCTGGACAAGGGATTTTCGTGGATGGATACCGTCTGGTGGAACCACATGACCGCCTTGGAGGAATATACCCGGCCGGACATCGCCCCGGAGCCGATGCCCCGGGACGGCCTGCTGGCGGACGCCGCCAAAAATCTGGCGGTGGCGGCAAGCTGGGCGAAGCGGTACCCGGAGGTGGAATTTGATTTTTACTTTTCCCCTTACAGCATCCTCTATTGGGACAAGATCGGCCGCATGGGAGAGACGGACGCCGTGTTTGCGGCACTGGAACTGGCCTGTGAAACGCTGCTGCCCTACGAGAACGTCACCCTCCACGGACTGCTGTTTGACCGGGATATCATCGAGCACCTGGACTACTACTGCGACTACGTTCACCACTCCGACGAGGCAGGCGCGCTGGCGCTGGAAAAGATCCATTCCGGTACCGATCGGCTGACCGAGAAAAATTATCGGGAAACTCTCGCCAACTGGCATGACTTTGTGGTAAACTACGACTACGATAAATTCTGGGACGATTACTACTGGTATCAGTTCCATACACCGGCAGGCGCAAAGACCTGACCGTTTCACATGAAACCTGAGAATTCCGTCCCTTGGGACGTTTGCCTACGGAGGTTTTTTCTATGACCAAGCAATCCAATATCCGAAATTTCTCCATCATTGCTCACATCGACCACGGCAAGTCCACTTTGGCGGACCGGCTGCTGGAGATCTGCGGCGCCGTTTCCCAGCGCCAGATGGAAAATCAGCTTTTAGACAACATGGATCTGGAGCGGGAGCGGGGCATCACCATCAAGGCCCGTGCCGTGAAGCTGAACTACAAGGCTCAGGACGGCGAGACCTATGAACTGAACCTCATCGACACGCCGGGCCATGTGGACTTCAACTACGAGGTTTCCCGGTCGCTGGCCGCCTGTGAGGGCGCTGTTCTGGTGGTGGACTCCACACAGGGCGTGGAGGCCCAGACCTTGGCCAACACTTATCTGGCTATGGAGCACGATCTGGAGATCCTCCCCGTGTTCAACAAGATCGACCTGCCTGCTGCGGACCCTCTGAAGTCCAAGCAGGAGGTAGAGGACATCATCGGCCTGCCCGCCATGGACGCCCCGGAGATCTCCGCCAAGATGGGCATCAACATCGAGGCGGTGCTGGAGGATGTTGTCCGCAATGTTCCGGCTCCCAAGGGTGATCCCAAGGCCCCGCTGAAGGCGCTGGTCTTTGACAGCCAGTATGACAGCTATCGGGGCGTGGTGGTGTATTTCCGCATCATGGAGGGCACCATGCGCACCGGCCAGACCATCAAAATGATGGCCACCGGAGCGTCCTATCAGATCGTGGAGTGCGGTCATCTGCTGCCCTTGGGTCTGGAGCCCTGCGATTCCCTGTCTGCCGGTGAGGTGGGCTATTTCACGGCTTCCATTAAGACTGTCAGTGATACCCGGATCGGCGACACCATCACCGACGCGGCGAACCCCACGGCGGAGCCCCTGCCGGGCTACCGGCCGGTGCAGTCCATGGTCTACTGCGGCATTTACACCGAGGATGGCTCCAAGTACCCCGACCTGCGGGACGCGCTGGAAAAATTGCAGCTGAATGACGCATCCCTGAGCTTCGAGCCGGAGTCCTCTGCGGCCCTGGGCTTCGGTTTTCGCTGCGGCTTCCTGGGAATGCTCCACATGGAGGTCATTCAGGAGCGTTTGGAACGGGAATTTGACCTGGATCTGGTGACCACCCTCCCCTCCGTTATCTACCACGTTTATAAGACCAACGGTGAACTGGTGACGGTGGACAATCCCCACAATTACCCGGACCCCTCCCTCATCGAGCGGGCGGAGGAGCCTTACGTCAAGGTGAACATCATCGCCCCCAACGAGTATGTGGGCAACATCATGCCCATGTGTCAGGACCGCCGGGGCGAGTTCAAGGATATGCAGTATCTGGACACCCATCTGGTGGAGCTGCATTACCAGATGCCCCTGAACGAGATCATTTACGACTTTTTCGATGCCCTGAAAGCCAACACCAAGGGCTATGCCTCTTTGGACTATGAGCTTTCCGGCTACCGTCCCAGCGATCTGGTGAAGGTGGACCTGCTGCTCAACGGCGATCAGGTGGATGCGCTGAGCTTCATCGCCCACCGGGACAAGGCCTACCCCCGTGCCCGCCGTCTGTGCGAGAAGCTGAAGGAGAACATTCCCCGCCAGCTCTTTGAGATCCCCATTCAGGCGGCCATCGGCGGCCGGGTCATCGCCCGGGAGACCGTGAAGGCCATGCGGAAGGACGTGCTGGCCAAGTGCTACGGCGGCGACGTCACCCGTAAGAAAAAGCTGCTGGAAAAGCAGAAGGAAGGCAAAAAGAAGATGCGGGCCTTGGGCACTGTCCAAATGCCCACGGAGGCGTTCCTGGCTGTCCTCAAGCTGGATGAATAATCTCTTTTTGCCTTCCTGCGAGCCGCAAAGCGGCGAGCCGGCGCTGTGCGCCGTTATTTCAATCAGCTTTTGAAACGCGGAGCGTTTTCAAAAGGCAAAAAGAAGATGCGGGTCTAAACAGGGCTCCCGCCGAAACCCAGCGTTAGCGGTTTCGGTGGGAAAAGGAGGCGCAAGGGAGCAAATGAACGCTTTGCCGCAGGCGGAGCGGAAGTTAAGCGGACTTTGCGACGACGCGCAGATGCCTACCGAAGCCTTCCTGGCTGTCCTCAAGCTGGACGAGTAACGGCTTTTTGCCTTGCCGACGCATGGACGCCTTTCGATCCTGTAAAACAAAACAGCCCCCGTCCGGATTACCGGACGGGGGCTGTTTTGTGAAATCACATCAGGTTGTAGAGGATCTTGGCCATCTGGCCGCGGGTGATGTTGCTGTGGGGCTTGAAGCTGCCGTCACTGTAGCCGTTGATGACCCCCTGAGCCGCCATGGTGCGGATGTAGTAGTCGGCGTAGCCGGGGATCTTGCCGCTGTCGGTGAAGGTCAGGTCCGCCAGCGCATAGCCCTTAGCCTGGGTGCGGCCGATCATGGCGGCAGCCTGGGCGCGGGTCAGAGCGTTGTTGGGATTGAAATACAGGCGGCCGTTTTTCTCCGCGCCGGAGATGACGCCCTCGGTATAGAGAGCCTTCACTGCGGGAATGGCGTATTCCGGAATGATGTCCAGATCCGCGAAGGGCAGAGACACATCGGCATACTTGCTCTCATCCAGCTTCAGATAGCGGTAGAGCATCACGGCGAACTGGGCCCGGCTGATATTCTGGTTGGGACGGAAGGTGCCGTCGCTGTAGCCGGTGGTGATGTTGGCGTTATAGAGGAAGTCCACATAGGTGGCGGCCCAGTAATCATTGATGTCACTGAACTTGTGGTCCACGTTGTAGGAATCGATGTCCACGCTGGCCCGGCCGATATTGCCGGAGGCATCCACAGCGGTAACGGTGATCCGCAGGGCCTCCCCGCTCTCGCCGGGGGCGGGAAGCGTGTACTGGAAGGAACCGGTCTTGGCGTCATAGTTTTCCAGAGGCTCCGCGACACCGTTTCTCGTCACCGTAATGGAGGAAGCGGGCAGAACGCCGTCCACCAGATCGGAGACCTTCACGCTGATCGTCTGAGTCTGCTCATCCAGTGCGGCTGTCACCGTCGGCGGGGCGTTATCCACCGTGCCGGGGAAGGCGGCGGTGATCTGGTCGATATAGACTGTGCCGCTGCGGGGGGTGTCGGCGTAGGTCACCTGAATATGGTCCCAAGTGGCGTCCGTAGTGGAGGGAGCGTAAATGACCACGCCGCTCAGGGTGAAATACTGGGGCAGCGGCACGTTGATCTGCTTCCAGCCGGTGAAGTCCAGCGTGGTGACGGGCAACTCCAGGTCGCTCTTGATGTCACCAGTGTAGAGGAAAGAGAGCTGGTTGCCGGAGCCGTCGCCGTAGACCCAGAGGTTCAGGGCTGTGTAGGGCGTTCCCAGATTGGAGAAGGAGCCTGCCATGGCCTGAGAATAGTAGCCGGTGTCCTCCGGGAGCACATAGTCCAGCTTTCCGGCGTAATGGCCTCTCTGGACATGATCGCTGACATTGGTGCGGGAAACCGTCAGATAGTAGCCGCTGGAGAAGCGCGTATCCGGAGTTTCAAAGTCCTCAATGGTCTGCAAGGCCACCTGAGCCACCGTGACGGGGATAGTCAGGCTCTTGTCCCCGGCGGAGACCGTCAGGTTTCCGGTGCCGGGGGCGGAGGCGGTGAACACACCGTGCTCATCCACCGTGCCGATGTCCCCGGAAACAGACCAGGTAAAGGCTTCATTGGTTGCCGTCAGAGGCAGATGGTTCCAGACGGCCCCAGCGGTGAGAGCGGTCTTGCTGCCGGGGGTCACGGTAAGCTCCGTCAGGTTGGAGGCACCGTTTTTCAGGGTCAGATTGTCCGGGTTGCGGATGGCGTGGACCACGGTGCTGCCCTTGGCCCCCCGGCCAGAGGCCGTCACGGTGATATCGCCGCCGGAGGCGGGGGTAGTCAGCAGATAGCGGCCGTCCTCTTGCTCCGCAATGCTGCCGGCGCTGGCGGACAGTGTATAGCTGGCGTCCATGGGGATGTAATTGCTGTCCACACCGGAGGCTGTGACGGACACGGCACTGCCGGCCAGCACATAGTCACCGGCGGCGTTGACGTAGAAATGATCCAGCCGCCCGCTGGAGCGGTCGGAGGCCACTAAAAACACCTGATTTGTGACCTTGCGCCCAGTCTCGGAGGGACGGTTGATGATGGTGGCCGTTGTGGAATCCGGCGTTGTCACCGCCAGATTGGTTGAGCCGCCGCCATCCAGGCATAGCACGGTCTGGCAGCCCAGTTCCAGCAGCCGCTCCCCTACCTGAGTCAGGGAGGCACCGATGGAGTGGCCGGTCTTGCGGCCGTCGATGGTGTAAAAGATCAGGGTGCCGTCCGCTTTCTGGCCAACGGCGGTGCGGGGATTGCTCCCAGCGGCCAGGTTGGGGACCACAGCTCCGTTTTCCGCCAGACAGTAGAGCGCGCCGATGGCATACTCTACATCCTCCCAGCCATCGTTGGCGGAGACGGTGAGGGTCAGTTCACTTCCCTGTGGGATGTTTTGCAGTGCGGTGGTATAGTAGCTGTCTGCCTGCAAATTGGCGGAGAGAACGATCTGATCCGGCGCAAGGCTGGTGACGGCGGTCTCTTCCACCCGATTCACCCGGAGGGTGACAGTGGAGCCGATGGCCAGCTTCCCCTGCTCCACGGTGCAGACTACATTGATGCCGGGTTCTGTGGTGCCGGTGGTGTGCTTGGCGTTAAAATCGTATGTATAGAGGTAAAGGCCGCTGTTGGTGCGAGCCTTGTTCACCGCCGCCACCGGCCGGACCAGCTCTGTGGAGTTTCCGAAGCCGTCATCCACGGCATAACCCAGATTTGCGGAGACCTTGACGCCGGGTTTGCCCAAAATGGCAGAGCCGTCCGCCCGGAAGCCGATGGCGTAATATCCGGCGTCACTGCTGCGGAGCAGTCCCTCCGTCACCACCATGCCAATGGGCAGGCCGGTGGAGACATTATAGAAATCGCCGTTGATGCCGGCTACTACCCGGTAGCCGTCATCTTCCAGCAGCGCGGCCGTGTCCGCCACGCTGGAACGGTCTGTCAGCGCGTCGCCGTAGGTGACGATGGGGGTCACAGCCTTGTTAGGCGTGTAGGTGATGAGATTTTCCGTCCGGAGATCGGAGTAAGTTGTACTCCAGAATACATTGGTGGAAAGCTGTGTCTCCTGGTGGAGAAGTGTGTCCTTGGCGAACAGGTCCTCCCCCAGCGCGTTTGACGCGGCGGCGGGCAGAGTCAGCGCGCTGATGAGACTGAGGGACAGCAGCAGGGATGTGAGTTTACGGATGCGGTGCTTCATAGGAACCTCCTATCGGTACAGGTCCGGGAAACCCCGGACAGGGTGGTCTACATAACATCCATAGCATAGCATAGATGCAGGATGAAGTAAATGAAAAAAGTGTTACAAAATCGGCGGGATCTTCCAGTAAGTCCGCAGCTTTTAACGGCGGAAAGCTGTTGCAAAAAAGGAAGGTTTCCGTTATAATATTCATGCGAAAAGGAGGCGGCAATATGACAGTAACGGTTGATGATAAGCGCTGCATCGGCTGCGGTATGTGCGCCGCCGCCGTACCGGAGGTGTTTCAGGTCATTGGGCGGGTGTCCACGGTGCTCTCCCAGCCTGCGAAGGAACGGTTCTTCCGGGTATTGGATGCCGCAAACGGCTGTCCGGTGAACGCGATCCAGGCAGAGCGGCGTTGAAAAAGTGAGACCGCAAAAAAAGAAAAAGAAAATCAGAAAAATGGCTTGACAATTTTCTGCCCATCTGTTATAGTAATTCGTGCCTATTTGAGGCAGATATGGCGGCGTAGCTCAGCTGGCTAGAGCATTCGGTTCATACCCGGAGTGTCACTGGTTCAAGTCCAGTCGCCGCTACCATGATCCGGAGACGTCACGTGACGTCTCCCGGATCTTCCCGGCCCGTTGGTCAAGTGGTTAAGACACGGCCCTTTCACGGCTGTAACATGGGTT